>OGEJ01000048.1_pt1 | contig 113040 bp, 108 predicted proteins | sample 1570701 | NCBI WGS metagenome assembly OGEJ01 (sample SAMEA2582140, study PRJEB24529) | metagenome | biome: Human gut stool | place: China | collected 2011
TGTTAAGCCTGTAGCTAGCGTTCATCCTGAGCCAGGATCAAACTCTTCATTGTAAAAGTATTGTTAGTCAGCATAAAGCTGATCTTTGCTCTGTTCAGGATGCCGTACAATTTATTGACTTCATTAATACCTTACGTCTCATGCATATTACTATATATATAAGACAAGTATTGACGGTTCTATTTTTTTCTTGTACTACTTGTATTGTTTATCAATATTTCAAAGAACTAACGTGACTTCTGTCGCGCTGCTTTCTTAGCGAAAGCGGATGCAAAGATAAGGACTTTTTCAGATAACTTCCAAACTTTTTTCGAAGTTTTTTTTGTTTTTTATTTTCTGAAGCCTTAAACTTTAGCAGAATGTCAATTGTTAGGCCGTCCCTCTCTCAGAAAGCGGGTGCAAAAGTACGAGGTTTTGCTATACAATCCAAATATATCTGACTATTTTCTACCACTTTTTTGAAACTTTTCTGTAACCACCTGATTGACAATGACATTGTAGAGTATCTTTTTCTACTGTAATTGTAAAAGCTATTTTCTTTATACATTAATATATATTCACGCGTGAGTAAAAGGATTGAATAGATAAAAATCACGACTACAAAATTAATATCGATGAATCAGTGAGCGTGAATAATATACAAACTTGCGGAAAAGCTTGCCATTTACAAACGTATGGAATAAAAAAGATAATAAAAAAAATGGAAGAATCTGTTTAAGTTTTATTATATCGAATTGCCGGAACAGTGTAACAAAACAAAAATTCCGCCACCTTTCTTGCCAAGAAAAGCAACGGAACCTGGTTATCATTTGAATTTCTGAATTTTATGGATGGAGTAAATCTTTCTTTATTTCTTTAAAATAGGGATTCCAACTACTGCTACTATATGCCGAAATCGCAGCCTCTGGCACAAATAGTGTACTTATTGATTTTAGAGAAGAATCAAAAGCAGCCGTACCAAGCGTAGGTGGAGTACTTCCCAAACAGTAAACTTGGCTCATTTTCGTACATAAGTGGAATGCATTTGTTTCAATGGATGTTAATGAAGCCGGGAAAAAAGATCCCACTAACGCAGAACAACCTGAAAAAGCAAACTCACCGATTGTTTCTACTACATTCGGATAATAGAAGGTAGTTATACCACTACATCCGGAATATGTATTCCTGAGTATATTTTTCACCTGTGTACGTTGCATATTAATACTTTCCATGTTCTTACAATCCGTAAATACACCTGCTCCTAAAGTTTGCAGTGCATTGGGGAGTGCTGCTCTATCTATATAAGCATCTTCGTAAGGGAAAAACTCTGACTTAAGTAAAGTGCAATAAGAGAAAGCTCTTACTTGTATCTCAGTGATATTATGATGTAATGTCACATACTGCAAATTCGCACATTCATCAAATAGATTATTCCTGAGTACTGTTACTTCTGTAGGAATAGTAATAGCCTTTAATGAACGGCATCTTAAAAATGCAGCCTCCCCTATCTGAGTGATACCATTATGCCATGTGACGCGCTCCAGATTCTGACATTCCTGAAAAGCATAGTCAGGGATATCTGTTACTGTCGTAGGTATATTGATAGATACGACTCCACAACGAGAAAAGGTTGAGACATATAACTTCTTCAAACCCTCATGCAAAGTGATCGTACTTAAGTTCGTACAGTTTTCAAACACCCAACCTTCATACTGTGACGTAGATACTTCTGTATTTTTGCCCAAATCTGTTACACTACCTGGAATATCTATCGATGTCAGTGAAATACAGTTATTGAAGGCTTGTCTACGAATCTCTTTCAATCCGTCGTGCAATTTCACTTCCACCAAACCGCGGCATTGTTCGAATGCCCATTCACCTATGATTTCCACATTCTCAGTATCAATACTTGTCAATGCTCTGCAATTAGTGAAAGCTGCATAACCGATAGTTTTCATAGATAAAGGCAGTCTGACTGCTTTCAATGAAGTGTTTGGTGTATCACCACCGAAACGTAATGCACGATCCGGCAGTTCAGTCAAGTCGGTCATCGAAATATCCAGCACTTCAAGTGCAGTTAATGATTCTCTGATATATTTAAAATCTTCTACCGTAATAGAGCCCTTTAGGGCCAGTCTTTTCACAGATGTATCCAATCCTTTGATACTTAAATCACCTCCGGTACATGCCACTATCTCACCATCAAAATATTTCACTTCTCTCGAAACTGATATTGTACCATCATTAGCGTCAGTCACTGTCACCGTCAATAGAGCTGTATCCGACAGTTTGACATTTGCCGGAGGGGTAATAGTAATCTTTGCACTTCCCGGAGTATATGTTCCGTCTGTGCCGGTGAAAGTCGGTTCCGTTACTGCTACTTTCCATGTATCTACCGCACCACGACTTTTAATAATCCAGTCTGCTTCATTACCATTCGTAATAGTAGCAACAATGGATTTATAATCTTCCTCTTTCATAGTAGAAGCAAAAGTGACATCTATAGAATTGTCTGAAGGCGATGCATAGAACAAATCGCTGCCACCAATACCCACAGCGAGGCCGTCAACTAGCATCGGAAGCGTGAATTCCTTTCCATTTGCTAATGTGAAGATCACTTTGCCGTCTTCTATTTTCACACCGTCTTTTTTGAAAACAGAATCCCCCTGCTCACCTTGCGGACCTTTCTCCCCGTCTTTCCCAGCGGAACCGGTATCTCCCTTTTCACCGGTGGCAGCCACTTTATTACTATTACTGTCCAGTAACCATTCATCATCTACTTTCCAGTACAGTTTGCCTTCAAACGTATCTACACTGATAACGGGAGAATGACCAGGTTCACCATCGTTTCCATTTTCTCCATCTTTACCGGTAGTAGGTATTTTATTGTTATCAGCATCAGTCAACCATGCAGAATCGGCATCACCGAGCTTTATAGTCCAATAATATATACCGTCGGTATCTTTCTCCGCACCAATAAGAGGGGTGATGCCGTCGACACCGTTTATACCGTCAGCACCGTTCTTACCATCCTTGCCGTGATAGATGGTGATGGGCTTGCTTTTAGTGAAAGTGATAGTGTAACCCACTTCTACTGATCCTTCTACAATAGGAGTAACTCCGGTCACATAGTCATTCTGTTCCAATGCTGAAACCAGTCCCTGCAAGGCGCTGATCTGTGTATTGGTAGTGCTGCACCATGATTCCAGTTTTTCTACTCTCGATTTAAGGTCGTTCACATCGTTGCGCAAAGCAGTGTCGTCATAGTCATCTCCGCAACTGAAAAATGTTGTTGCCAAGAGGAGTGACATACCTAAATGTTTTAATTTTCCCATATTCTCTAGTTATTAATTAATAATGTAAATCGCTATCAGATCCCTAAGAAAAAAGAAGTGTTATAAATGCAATGATTATTTTAAGTTCGAAGTTATACAACCATTTCCCATTCATGCTTGAAATAGGTAAGTATGGTTCCGGGACTAAGATACTCACGACCGGGTGCCCGTGTCCGGCTGCGAAATCGGTAATGGGCGTGTATCACAAGGCAGGTCAGCCGGTAATTAAAATATTTATGGCAACGGTGTTGAAGATAGTCGAACAGACGGCAGATGCGCGTAAAGAAACTGAAGACTTCATTATAAGGAATAGTATGACGTTTATGATTACCTTTTTCGGCTTCTTCCAGTTCATGAAGGGCATAGATGAGCTGATCAATATCATCTTTGGTATTTTGCATGGTACGGTTAAGACGTTCCTGTCTGATTGCCTGCATGGAAAGCTGCTCCTGTTTGTGCTTAAGACGCTCTTTTATGAATTTATTTTTTTGCTTCATTATACTTAAGTTGTCCGTTTGTATAGGCGAAAATTACTTCGTAAGTAACAGAAACTTGTTTTATGACAGAACAGAGCGCAGTTCTACCATAATTCTGATTATCAACAGATTATTTAAGTCAAGAAAGACAAATAGCAGTGTATTCCGCTTTATTCATTTCAAAGTGGGAAGAAAAAGTTATATGCGTTTTCATAACTCTTGCAACTAGTATGTATCCCTATCCTTGTTTTTTGCCTTGTGTCGAAACTTTTTTAGTGATCTAATGAAAATAACTTTGTAAATAATATATTTTTTATTAAAATTCTTATATCTTTGCAGCATCGATAACTCTCTGTTACTTACGAAGTAACAGCATCTTAAGCTTCATTCCACATTCTCTTTTCCCCTGTGATTATGTAATTATTAACGACTATATTTGCCCGATTAAGTTCCTCCCCTTCAAAACTCTTGAGATACGTCCGTGTGACTTCAAGTGAAGAATGTCCCAGTCCTTCGGAAATCACCTCTTCGGGAACCTGGCAATATTTGGCAAGTGTAGCCCAAGTGTGGCGTGCCGTGTAGGAACTGACTTTTACCTCCTCCATTCCCATCAGTCCGGGTAGTCTCGAAAGGTTGAAGTTCAGCTTACGCAAGCAACGGCGATAATCATCAAAAGCTTCTCTATCGAAAGAAGTGGGAGTAAGGATATCCAACAGATAGGGCGAAGATTCTTCCCGGCTCCTATAACGTTCGATAAGCTGACGTGCCTGCGGCATAAGCTTGACACAAAGTTCAGTACCCGTCTTTTGGCGTCGGCATATCAGCAGGTCCCCTTTCAAATCCACTTTGCGCAAGTGAGCAAGGTCTACAAAAGGCATCCCTTGCAGCAACAGCATCAATCGCATTGTGTCCTGCGCCCGGTACACCTCCGGAGGGAGTACAGGACTGGAGAGTCTGCCGGAAGAATACTTTCCGTCAACAACATCACCCAGCAATCGGCTCGTCTGCCCGGCAGTTAATGCCAATTTATGTTCGGAAGATACCCCTGTTTTGAGATTGACAAACAGGCGACATTCTCCCGCCACAACCCCACGATCTACCGCACGGTTATAAATAGCACGCAGCGCACGGATATAAGTAGAAGTTGTGTTATAACTCTTCTGCTCTTTCTCCAGATAATATTGAAATTTACACAAGCTTCTTCGGTTCAGTCCTCCCCAAAATATTTTGCCACCACCTACAGAAGCGGTGAATGCCTGCAAGGCATAGTGATAGATATAGGCCGTCGCAAAACGGTTCTCTTGCCGCAACTCGCCAATAACTTCGTAAACAAAGTCTGTAAAGCTATGCTGTTTCATATAATCCTTTCTTTTTAAGTTCATAATTGAGATTCTTTTTTCGCCATAAACTATATAAAATGAACTACCCTACACAATGTTCAACCGATTTTTTTGTCGAAATAAAAAGGAATGTACTCTCCTTACCCTTATTACCAATGCGGTGCTTCACGGTTTTTCCACACCTGCAAACGATTTTTACCTTTGCAGCGTTTTAATAAAACATATGTGTAAGGTGATGAAATATTCTCTCTACAAAGCGGATGCTGAGGAAGAAAACGAAGATTCTCCGAAACTTGACGAGAAACCCGGAGGGGGTAGCACCAATGAATACACGGCGACGTAACAAAAAGAAACGCTACTACGGATATTAGGAGAACTGAAACTGTTATTTCCACAGGCGAAAATCGTAGGGCATTATCAGTTAAGTGCGGATGTCTGAATCAAGTGTCCGGAGGTTGCGAGGAAGGAGTATGAATGGTTGTAGGGGGGAGATAAAAAAAATGTGCTGCTTCAGGGCGGCACACTTTCTTTTTATTCTGACTTTATTCTTACCATCCAGTTCCATCCCATCCGGCAGCAGTGTACCATGACAAAGTACGATAGAAAGTATTCATAGTAGAATTGCTTGCGCCAGTAGGTATATATGTAGAGAGTCCTTCCGAACCTTCCATAGTAAACATTCTATGAATGATACCGGAATAGTTTTTGAGAGTTGTTTTCCTATATACAACAGCTGCTTCAAAGGCTGTATACCAAGACCGATAATCCGTATTATCTACTCCACCTGTCAAATTTCGGATCAGTTTTTCAAAATCATAATTAGCGTCATCGTTAAAATCATAAGCTAGTATATCACTACGGTCTACTTCCCTTTTCTCTTGAATATATTTAGGAATGATTGTCTTGGTTGCTGCTGCCAAATTATCCAAAGCCGCACTCTTTATCACAGAAGTAGCAACTCCTCCCGTCCAATTCTCATTACTAACAGGAGCAACCCCTGTATAAGATTTTTCATAATATCCATAATACGCCTCTGCTATATTCGTCGCCAAATTTGTTTCAGTAAACATTTCCGGTACTACTGCCTTATAAGGTGCACCCGGTCCCGGAATCTCCGTAGGAGAACCAATAAAATATTCGGAACAGTCACGAAGTTCATAGGCGACTTCCACAGATTGCATATTACATGAGTCAAACAATATAAATTTTAATGGTTTTGGAAAAGCAGAGGACAATGCTTCACGGAAATCCGGTATATTCATCTGAGTCCTACGATAATATCCGATGGAGCGAGAGTTCGCATTATTACTGGCCGGCACCCATGAAGAGCTATGAGACAAAAATACAAACCCATAACTATCTGCCGGGAAATAACTAACTGTTTGGGAAATAACACTGGCCATAACTTCCTTATCCAGCGGATTTTGTTCATCATAAGTAAAAAGAGTATCGGCCACTACTTTACCATTCTTCTGTTTCAATGAAATCAGATGAGGAACGTCATTTACCATCTCACTATAAACAACCAAATTACACTTGGAATAATCAACCTCTTCCATACCCGCCTTCATATCGCTAAAGTTGATCTTAAAAAGGCTGGATAATTCATTATTAAGATCTCCTGCATCCCCCACGATATAGACCAACACTGTACGTCCTACCTGCTCACGTGGTTCGGGTCCTTCAGGACCTTCGTTTTCATTATTCTCACAAGCTGCAAACAACGCAGCCAAACCCATGAGAAGGGATAATATTTTAATCTTTTTCATTAGATTACCAATTAGTTACGGCTGCAAAGATAAAAAAATAAGAGATGCAAACCTGCATCTCTTATCATATTAACAATTAATCTTTTACTCTTCCGGTTTTATAAAGTGGAATTTATCAGTATCAATCCGTGTTACTGTGGTATTCCTGTTCCTTTTATATTTACTCAGAATCTTCGTTGCCTCTTTCTCCAGTTTTTTCCTGTTTTCTGAGAAATAGATCATACAGGTACTATTCTGTTGCAGTCCGTTATCTTCCACATAATTCTTCAGCTGATAGCTGTACAGATCACGATGAGTCAGAAAACCTTCCTTGCTAACCTTTGCGCTATCCAATATTTGAATATCCGTAAAATACACGACTGTATCCGTAAAGGAAGCGGCAATTCCGAAGGCATAAACTGTTTTTGAGTGGTCTTTCTTTAAAGAGAAAGCCGAGCACATTGTCAACACAAGTGCCATTGCAAATAGTATTTTTACGTATTTCATATCATAAATTTTTAATTGTGGCAAAGGTAACAAAAAAGAGGAAATATCATCTATTTATCATTAAGATTTAGTATTTCTATTCATATATCCATAGCAACACAGGCTTCTTCTCGACTTTCAGCAGTGCATCGACCTTCCGCATCGCGTCATCACAGATCACAGGACATCCCTGGCTAATCCCCAATGGAAGATGCATGGGGTATATCTCCAAAGTCGGTACCGGAGTATACGAATGGAGCACAATGTAACGCTTGAAAGCATTGCTGTTGGTCGATTCCAATCCATGCAGTTTATAATGTACATTAATCCCCCATTTACTATACGAACGGATTCCTACCTTATACTTCCCCAAAGAAGAGCAATAGCTGCCTTCCACATTACTATATACCGGTTTCTTCGGCGTGCTCTCCTTACCATATCCATGAGCACACAGACTTGAATATTTGATGGAATCGCCTTTGAAATCCCAGACAAAGAAACGTTTTTTGCCGGAAGGAATGCTGAAATCTACCAGAAAGCAATAATTCGTATTAAACCCTTTCTCTACGCAATAGGTTTTCGCTGCAAGAGCTTTTTCCCGTAAGGGTTGTTCGGCTTTGGCTACGATGCCAATGTTCAGACCAACAAGCGTGAATAATATCAGAGCAGACTTCTTCATAAAATTGTGCATAGTATAGTATTGACGAATAACGGCTAAATAAAAGTCGCATAAGTACATTCTTCAGATGATTACTCCAAGAAGTGCAACTTATGCGACCCTAATTCTTTTTTTTCAGAAACTGATATTCCTCACTTATCCCAAGTAGGATTTGAGCAATTTACTACGATTACTTTGTCTTAGTCTTCTAATTGCTTTTTCTTTAATCTGACGAACGCGCTCACGTGTGAGGCCAAACTTATCGCCGATTTCTTCCAATGTCATTTCTTGTTGTCCGATACCGAAAAACATCTGTATGATTTCTTTTTCGCGTTCGGTTAACGTAGAAAGAGCTCTATCAATTTCCCTCGCAAGAGACTCATTAACCAGAGAGCGGTCCGCCATAGGCGAATCGTCGTTTACCAACACATCCAACAGGCTGTTGTCTTCTCCTTCCACAAAAGGCGCATCCACCGAAATATGACGGCCGGATACCTTCAGTGTATCAGAGATCTTGTCAACCGGAATTTCCAGTTCATCTGCCAACTCTTCGGGAGACGGACGCCGCTCGTTTTCCTGTTCGAACTTTGAGAAGGCTTTGCTGATCTTATTCAGCGAACCTACCTGATTCAACGGGAGACGAACAATACGCGACTGCTCTGCCAATGCTTGCAGAATAGACTGGCGAATCCACCATACGGCGTAGCTGATAAACTTGAATCCACGTGTTTCATCAAACTTTTCGGCGGCCTTGATCAGTCCTAAATTGCCTTCATTAATCAAGTCAGGCAAACTCAAACCCTGGTTCTGGTACTGCTTGGCCACAGATACGACGAAACGAAGATTGGCACGTGTCAATTTTTCCAATGCTACACGGTCACCCTTACGAATGCGCTGAGCGAGTTCCACTTCTTCCTCGACTGTTATCAGGTCCTCACGGCCGATTTCCTGCAAATACTTGTCAAGAGAAGCGCTCTCTCTGTTAGTGATACTTTTGGTAATCTTTAGTTGTCTCATTCTTTAAAAACAGATTTGGAGTGCAAAGTTACGACAAATAATTTGTTAACATACATATTTAGGCAACTTTTTCACTATATTTTCAACTAATAAAACAAAAAAGAATGCCGACAAGTTGTATGACGGCATCCTTTTTCTATTTCATTAGCTTATCCTACAATCTTCTTACCTTAATTTATAACTCATTCCTGAGTCAGGTCTACTGCAAAGTATCCGCGCTTGCCGGACGGGAATACGCCGGTCAGGAACAATACCTGATTCGGAGACTTAACAGCGGCTTTCATCACTTCTTCCAGATCACTTACTTTGCGCATCGGCTGGTCGTTAGCTTTCAGGATGATGAAACCTTTGCGAACTCCTGCATCTGACATCTTACCGGAAGAAACGCCTGTCACTTGCAGACCATAGCCGAGATTCAGCTGTTTCTTCAAGTCATCCGGCAGTTCTTTGAATGCAGCACCCAAAATTTCCATACCAGCTTCCTTCACGATCTTGGTAGTACCCTGTTCGTTCTTCAGCGTCACTTCTACTGACTTTTCTTTCTTGTCACGAACTAGTTTCACAGTTACCTTATCGCCCGGACGGTGTTTAGCCAATGCTTCCTGCAAGTCGGCAAAGTTATGTACTTTCTTGTTATCTAAACCGACAATTACGTCATCCACCTTGATATCAGCACCGGCAGCCGAACCGTTATCAACGATTTCGCGTACCCATACGCCGTCTACCACGCCAAATTCTTTCGCTTTATCACGCAGTGTAGTACCGGACTTATCGATAGGACTCTGATCTTCCATGATGCTGCTGCCCAAAGAAGCTCCCTTGATGCCAAGGAGGGCACGCTGTACTGTTCCGTATTGTTTCAGGTCGGCAACTACCTTAGTCATAATGCTGGTAGGGATAGCAAAGCCGTATCCGGCGTATGCTCCCGTAGGTGAAGACAACACGGAGTTAATACCTACCAGTTCGCCTTTCGCATTCACCAGTGCACCACCACTATTTCCCTGGTTGATGGCGGCATCTGTCTGGATGAAAGATTCAATACCGCCATTGTATACTCCCAAAGTACGGGCTTTGGCACTTACGATACCTGCTGTCACTGTAGAGTTCAGATTGAAGGGGTTTCCTACGGCGAGTACCCACTCTCCTACTTTCAGTGTTTCGGAATCTCCAACCGGAATAGTAGGCAGATCATCATCAGACTCAATCTTGATCAAAGCAAGGTCTGTGCTCGGGTCAGTACCGATCACACGTCCTCTGAACTCACGGTTATCATTCAGCTTCACACTGATCTCATCGGCACCTTCAATTACGTGATTGTTGGTTACGATATATCCGTCTTTGGAAATGATGACTCCGGAACCAAAACCAACACGAGGCTGGGATTGTACCTGACGCTGCTGTCCGCGTCCGTCTCCAAAGAAGAAGTCAAAAATATCCGGCGCTTGCTGAACGGTTCTTGTTTTAGCTTCCTGAGTAGACTTTATATGTACGACAGCATGAAGCGAATTCTCCGCAGCTTGTGTCAAGTCAACCGGTTGAGCGTTTACCGCGTCAAAAGCAGCCAATTTGACATTGGGATTCTGCTGGAACATCTCATTAAAAGATGTCTCTTTGGCAGCATCATTGGATTGCAACAATTTGTAAGTTGTCAATCCTGCAACTCCTGAGCTAAGAAGAATAATAGCTCCTACTCCCAGAATGTTCTTTGTTGTCTGTTTCATGATTTATAATTCTTTAAAATGTTAATATTCGACATTGTTTTAACTTTTACGACGTTAAAATAATAACAAATATCGTTCACTTATTCTACTTGTCACTCTTTTTTGTCCTCTTTTAACAGAGAATATTTGAGGCTTAACAGCGCTTAACGACAGCAACTGACAAATTTACATTCGTTGTATGTCAGATGGCTTTAACAGTCTGACATTCATTCAGTAAGATCAGATTTTCATGACACCGATTCCGGGTAAGTCATTCAAGGTGATTTTCCCCTTCACCACTTCTACCCCTTTAAAGCGATCGTTGGAGATGAGCAGGTTGCCATCGAGATCGGCAAAATCGACCGCCGGAGAAAATTGCGAGGCAGCAGATATCGCACACGAAGTCTCCGTCATGCAGCCCACCATCACGCGCATTCCCAAAGCGTGCGCCAGCGTCACCATCTTCCATGCTTCACGCATACCGGTACATTTCATCAGTTTGATGTTGATTCCCGTAAACGCGCCTTTCAAAGCGGGCACATCCTTTAAACGCTGTAACGACTCATCGGCAAACACCGGCAGAGGGCTTTGCTGTGTCACCCAGGCAATGTCATCCAATTGTTCCTTCGGCATGGGCTGCTCTATCATTACAATCCCCTTCTCTTTCAGCCAATGGATCATATCGAGCGCATATTGGCGGTCTTTCCATCCCTGGTTGGCATCTATGGCAATCGGAAGATCTGTCACCGAACGGATCGTCTCTATCATTTCCTTATCGTTGTCTCTCCCTAGCTTTACCTTTAATATATTAAACCGGTCTGCACACTCTTTTGTTTTGGCGCGCACCACATCGGGCGTATCAATACCGATCGTAAAGGTGGTGGAAGGGGTCTTTTCCTTATTCAATCCCCATATCTTATGCCACGGAGCTCCCAGCAGTTTTCCCACCAAATCATGAAGGGCAATATCTACCGCTGCCTTTGCCGCCGTGTCTTTCGGCGACAGACTGTCAACGTATGACAAAATGTCCTCTAACTGAAAAGGATCACTGAATTGCTCCAGATTTACTTTTTTAAGGAAATTCATCACCGACTCCACCGTCTCCCCAAGATAAGGGGGCATTGACGCCTCTCCATATCCGGTCACTCCCTCATATTCGATTTCTACCTGCACATCGGGTGTGGTGGTACGCGAATAAGTGGCTACCGTAAAGACGTGCCTCAACTTTAACTCATAAGGGAAAAAAGTCATTTTCATCTTTCCTCCCATACCCTGTTTGTTTATATGAATGGTGGAAGCTATAGATTCTCCCGCCAATACCTGACTGACAGCTATTCCGGAGCCTAAAGTTGCAAAGGCGGCCGTTTTCAGGAAATCTCTTCTATTTGGCATTTGTTGAATGGATAATGGATAATTGATAATGATTAGTCATATAGATAATAGGGGTTATGGTCAGTGGTATTCATGCCTTTCTCCTTATTTATATAAGGCAGGAAGCGAGTGGCAAAAAGCAGACGGCCGGTGTTGAACTCGTCGTAGTACTCGTCTTCGGGATCAAAGCTGCTGACATGTACGTCTCCCAGGGCATGGATGAAGCGTTTGTTGCCCAGGTAGATGCCGACGTGCGAGATGCCTTCTTTGCGGTCGGCTGTGGCTTTGCGACCGAAAAAGACGAGGTCTCCGCGTTGCACGTTGGAGAAATCAGGAGCGATTTCAATGCGTTCGCCTACATAAGCCTGTTGCGACGCATCTCTCGGGATGATTATATCGTGCATAAAAAGCACTGTCCGGACCAGACCGCTGCAATCGACTCCTTTCGAAGAAGTTCCCGCCCACAGATAAGGGATTCCGATCATTGTATAGGCGGTTTGAATAATGCTTTCGACATCCTGTTTCAATGAAGCTCTCCACTTCGTTTCGGGTTGTGAAATATGTTTGGATATATATGCCTGGCGACCGTCGGGATAAGACACTTTGTAAAAGCGCCCTTTGCTCCCCTCCCACTTCAGACGGTTGCCGGCAACGACATCCGATACGGTCTGAGAGTCATCATCCGGTTTTTCGTACGTAAATCCATAATGGGAAGTCACCACGATCTTCTCAGCACGGTTCCATTCATCGTATTGCTCTTTCGACATCGGAGTAATCACCATCCGGTGTACCCATCCCGTATAGTCATCCGGAGTCTGAATCTCATACCAGCCGGTATATTGCAATACCTTGACCGGCATTCCGAGCAACGCCTGCGTACTCATCCCGGATGTAAACTTACCTTCATCGCGCATATTACAAACAGAAATGTGCACTACCCCATAAGCCGAATCAGCAGGCATGGAGCGTATTTCCTGAGCTTTCAGACTAACTACCGTTACTACCAGCAAGCAATAGAAAAAAAGGATATTTTTCTTCATTGAATCATGATTTAATGATAGCAAAGGTAGAAATTATTTCTATTTGTGACACTTTCTTTGGCTAAAACAAAATAAATGACGTACTTTTGCAGTCTAAAGCAGTTGGCCGGTCTGTCGCGTGCGCGTTTCGCGCAGGAGGAAAGTCCGGGCAACACAGAGCATCCTACTTCCTAACAGAAAGCTGTCCGTGAGGGTAGAGTAACGTAGAAGAAAATAACCGCCGCTCCTTTCGGGGAGAGGTAAGGGTGAGAAGGTAGGGTAAGAGCCTACCAGTCGTATGGTGACATACGGGCTGTACGTCTTAGGAGTTGTAAGGTCATGTAAACCGGCGTTATGAGAGCTGCTCGCTCCATGTCGGAGGGTAGACCGCTAAAGTGTCGTGGTGACACGCCACTCAGATAAATGACAGGCACCTTATATCTATAAGGTACAGAACTCGGCTTACAGGCTGACTGCTTTTTTTCTTTTTTAAACTGCTTTTTTAAAATTCTGAGCCATGAAGAAGAAAATCACCGATATATGGAAATTCATCACGTATGACATCTGGCGCATCACGGAAGATGAAGTGACTAGAACGAAATTCTCGCTCTACAATATTATCAAAACCATCTATCTCTGTATCAACCGATTTACTAAAGACCGGATGGCAAACAAGGCCTCAGCACTGACATACAGCACACTGCTTGCTATTGTGCCTATACTCGCCATCCTATTCGCCGTGGCCCGCGGATTCGGATTTGATAATCTGATGGAGCACCAGTTTCGAAGCGGCTTCGGGGGAAATATAGAAACGACGGAAGCTATTCTTTCTTTCGTCAACTCCTACCTCTCGCAAACCAAAGGCGGTATTTTCATTGGGGTAGGTCTGGTGATGTTGCTATGGACCGTGATCAATCTGGTGAGCAATATCGAAATCACTTTCAACCGTATTTGGGAAGTAAAGAAGGCGCGTTCCATGTACCGGAAGATTACGGACTATTTCTCCATGTTCCTGCTCATGCCGATTCTGATTGTGGTATCGGGCGGTCTTTCTCTGTTTGTGAGTACCGTGCTGAAGCAGATGGACGATTTCGTTTTACTGGCTCCCGTCATGAAGTTCATGATCCGCCTTATCCCATTTGTTTTGACTTGGCTGATGTTTACAGGGCTGTATATCTTCATGCCCAACACGAAAGTAAAATTCAAGCACGCTCTGATTGCAGGTATCCTGGCAGGTTCCGCTTATCAGGCCTTCCAGTTCCTGTATATCAACAGCCAGTTATGGGTATCGAAATACAATGCTATCTACGGTAGCTTCGCCGCCCTCCCCTTGTTTCTGCTTTGGCTGCAAATCTCATGGACCATCTGTCTGTTCGGAGCTGAATTGACGTATGCCGGACAAAATATCCGCAGCTTTAGTTTCGATCAGGATACCCGCAACATCAGCAGACGTTACCGGGACTTTATCTCTATCCTGATCATGTCGCTTATCGCCAAACGTTTCGAAAAGAATGAACCGCCCTATACAGCAGCAGAAATATCGGAAGAGCATCAAATCCCCATCCGGCTGACTAATCAGGTACTCTATCAATTACAAGAAATAGACTTGATCCACGAGGTAGTGACCGACCAAAAAAGTGAAGATATCGGCTACCAGCCCTCTATGGATATCAACCAACTGAATGTAGCCATCTTGCTCGACCGACTGGATACTTATGGGTCCGAAAACTTCAAGATCGACAAGGATGAGGAGTTTAATGACGAATGGAAAGTACTGACTGAATCCAGAGAAGAATACTATAAGAAGGCAAGCAAAGTGCTACTGAAAGACCTATAGAAATTCCCATAAACGTCTTTGTTTTTTACCAATTCTCAATTTCGAGAATCACATTCAGGCAAATATCTCATAATCAAGAGATTAAAGACTTCTACTTTTTCCTTTAAAAGAAACAGGTCGTTGGTTTTAAAGGAAAGCCTCCTTGGTTTTAAAGGAACGACCTCTTCCTTTTAAACCAACGAGGCTTTTTACTGTATATCTACTCCGGCAAGTCCAAGGAGTAATCTTTTTTCAATTAGTATTGATTATAAGAAATGACCTTTTCTTTCGGCTTCCTCATCTTCTTTCGTTTCTCTTTCACCGGATACCCGATTGCAATATCCAGCAATAAACGTTTGGAAGCAGGAATACCTGTCAATTGCTTGATCTCTTTTTCATCAAACCAGCCCAAGATGCAGGAACCCAGTCCTTCATTCTCTGCAGCCAATGTGATATGAGCAGCAGCGATTCCAATATCAATCAGCGGGAAATGCTTGCCTTTTACTTTTCCTCCAAGCAAGGATGTAATATTGGCAGACTCTTCTACAACCAGAATATGTACAGGGGCATCTTTGGCGAACTTATTCATGCCTAGTCCGGCTGCCGCCTTCCCCACTTTTGAAGCCAGCTCATGGTCCGTCACGACCACAAACTTCCATGGCTGCGCATTGCAGGCAGAAGGAGCCAGACGAGCAGCTTCCAGAATGCGCTCCAGCTTCTCCGCTTCTACCGGACGCTCTTTATCATACGCCCGGTCACTCTGACGAGACAGTACCAATTGCAGAAAATCCATCAGACATCTATTTTTTAATTATCTATACTGAATCATCCGGCTGATATACTTACCGATGATATCAAATTCGATATTCACTACACTACCGATTTCAAATGTATGAAAGTTGGTATATTCATAAGTATAAGGTATAATAGCTACCTGAAAAGTATCATCCGTCGGATTGCATACCGTCAGACTGACACCATTAACAGTCACCGACCCCTTGTCTACCGTGATATAGCCACGTTTCGCCATTTCCTTATCAAATGCATATTTAAATGTAAAATACCAGCTTCCTTCCGCATCCTTGATTTCCACACAAGTAGCTGTCTGGTCTACGTGTCCCTGCACAATATGTCCGTCCAGTCGGCCATTCATCATCATGCTGCGCTCTACATTCACTTTATCGCCCACTTTCAACAAACCAAGATTCGAACGATCCAGCGTTTCTTTCATGGCAGTTACCGTATACGTATCATCGGTCAGACTCACTACCGTCAGGCATACTCCGTTGTGAGAAATACTCTGATCAATCTTCAGCTCATTTACAAACGAACACTTAAATGTAAAGTGTATATTCTCCTGGTCTTTCACCAGTGCTACCAAAGTAGCGTACTCTTCTACGATTCCAGAAAACATAATGTTATTTATTTTAGTACGGCTCAAAGATACAAATAAGGAAGGAGCTTAAAAAATAAGAGCAAAAAAAAATGGGGCTTTTCACAAAGCTCCATTTTTCAGTTTTCAATAGGTATTAGTTTTTTTTTAAGGTAAAAAGATTGTTTTCAGGATAACGGTGCAAATATAGTCGCTTTTACTGATACTCTCCAAATTATAAAACATGTCATATAACATCTTTTTGAAATTTCTTTGGATTTATTATCATTTGACGCAAAACCGCCCATAACTTGTCCGTTACAAGGGACAAATATAGGATTATTTTCTAAGTAGCCCTAATTTTTGTTTAAAAACATGCAAAAAATTACGATTTCGGGTAGTTTTCGTCCACTTTTCCGCTATGTTTTAAGACTTTCGCATCAATAAAGAAGACTATTTCTTCGGCTATATTAGTAATATGGTCGCCCGAACGCTCCAGTTTGCGGAACACACCAACCAAGTCAACACAAGTATGCGCCGTCTCCGGATGTTCACGGATATAATCTGCCAAGATGCCTGTGGCTTCCGCATTGATATCATCCAGCAGATTATCTTTGCCGAATACCGCCGTTGCCATTTCAATGTTCTCTTCGTTCAAGGCACGTTTTGCCAGTTCCAGCATGGACAATACCTCTGCCTGCATCTCTCCCAAACGCAGACGAGTCAGCAAATCGGCATCCAGCACCGGTTCTTTACAGCGAATAACGAAACGGGCTATCCCTTCTGCAAAGTCTCCCAGACGTTCCAGATTTGTATTGATTTTCAGCATTGCCAACACAAATCGGAGATCAATCGCCACCGGATTGTACAATGCAATGATATCCTCTATATCACTGTCGATCTTCAGTTCAAAGGCATTCACCCGACGTTCGCGAACCATTACCTGTTGTGCCAGTTCCTTGTCAAGTGTCATGACTGCTTCCCCTGCACGGTCAAGCTGATTGTACACCAGTGTCCACATTTCATCTACTTCTTTCTTCAATAGAATGAGTTCCGATTCTATAAACTTTACCATAGTCTATTTATATATAAATGATTAATATTCTCGTTTTTCACAAACACTCCGGTGACGCTTAGCCGAAACGTCCTGTGATATAATTCTGGGTAGCCTCTTTCTCAGGGTTGGTGAATATCCTTTTCGTATCACCATACTCTACCATCTCTCCCAAGTAGAAGAAAGCCGTCTTGTCACTGACACGTGCCGCCTGCTGCATATTGTGAGTTACGATCACGATTGTATAGTCCTTCTTCAGTTCATGAATCAGTTCCTCTACTTTGGCCGTAGAAATAGGATCGAGCGCGGAAGCCGGTTCATCCATCAACAGTACCGAAGGAGATACCGCCATGGCACGGGCAATACAGAGACGTTGCTGCTGTCCGCCGGATAAAGCATAGGCAGACTCTTTCAGTTTATCTTTCACCTCATCCCAAAGCGCAGCCCCTTTCAGCGTCTCTTCTACCCGCTGACGGATGAAAGCGTTATCTTTCACTCCATTGACGCGAAGCCCGTAAGCGACATTCTCGAATATGCTTTTCGGGAAAGGGTTAGGGCGTTGGAAAACCATGCCCACATTCTTGCGAAGCTCGTCCACTTCCACCCCTTTGGCATAAATATTATGCCCGTCAATCCGGATTTCACCTTCCAGACGGGTAGCGGGAATCAAGTCGTTCATCCGGTTGAAAAGACGAAGGAAAGTCGATTTACCACATCCCGACGGTCCGATAAAGGCAACTACAGACTTTTCTTCAATCTCCATGCTGATCCCTTTCAAGGCATGAAAATCACCATACCAGAAGTTTACATCACGCGCATCTATTTTTATTGTATCCATATACTTATCAATTCGTTTTTACTCTTTTCTCGAAATATTTTCTCAATGCATTTGCCAGCAGATTAACCAGAAGGATAATCACAATCAGTACCAAAGCCGTACCATAAGCCAACGGCAACTGCGCTTCCATATCCGTTCCGCTGGTCGAAATCACATACAGGTGATACGGCAGCGCCATACACTGGTCCAGAATACTCGTCGGCAACTGCGGCAGGAAGTAAGCGGCACAGGTAAACAGAATCGGTGCCGTCTCGCCTGAAACACGTCCCAAAGCAAGGATTAATCCCGTAATGATGTTCGGCATCCCCATCGGAAGAATCACATGCCAGATCGTCTGCAATCTGGTAGCCCCCAATGCCCTGCTTCCTTCACGCATACTGTCGGGAATCGCTTTCAATGCCTCCTCCGTAGTACGAATAACCAAAGGTACGCAAAGTAAACCTAACGTCAAAGAACCCGCCAGAATACTGTCACCAAAGCCCATATAATTGACAAACAGCGCCATACCGAACAGACCGAAAACGATAGAAGGAATACCGCTCAGATTGTTCGTCATCACTCGTATAAAACGTACCAGCTTCCCTTTCGGAGCATATTCATTCATATAGATTCCACTCATCACTCCCACTGGAAAAGCGAAAAGCGCACTGCCAACCATCAGATAGAAAGTACCGACAATAGCCGGCCAGATACCTCCGCCGGTCATCCCGTCCGTAGGTGCCGAAGTGATGAACTCCCAACTGATAGCGCCCGCTCCCTTATATATAATGAAACCGAGAATCGCAAACAAAATCAACACTATGCAGAGACTCAACAACCGGAAAATTCCGAAAGCCAGCCTCTGAGAACGGTGTTTCGCTTTATTATTACTTCGTATTTCCATATCACTTGCTACGTTTTATTCCTTTAGAAGAGATATACTCCACGCTAAAGTTGATGATTAATGTTATAAAGAACAGTACGACACCCAACAGGAACAACGCTTCGTAGTGCGGTCCTCCTGCCGGAGCTTCTCCCAGTTCCGCCGCAATCGTTGCCGGAATCGTGCGGAGCGGTTCGAGAATTGTTGTCGGTATCACTGCGGCATTACCCGTTACCATCAATACTGCCATCGTCTCTCCGATAGCACGTCCGATGCCCAACACCACGCCAGAAGTGATTCCGGAGATCGAATAGGGAATCACGACCTTATATATAGTCTGCCACTGCGAAGCTCCCAGCGCCAGACTTGCTTCCCGCATCGAACGCGGACAATTGCGCATGGCATCTTCGGTAACTGTTATGATAGTAGGCAGCGCCATGATAGCCAGGATGATACTTCCCGCCAAACCGCTCTCCCCTACCGGCAGATCAAAGAATTTCTGAATCAGCGGAACGATGACGATCAGGCCGAAAAAACCATAAACCACCGAAGGAATACCACTCAGCAGCTCAATAATCGGTTTCAGCCAGTTACGCACCTTCGGATTGGCGACCTCAGACATATAGATAGATACCGAAAACCCGAACGGAAGTGCAAAAAGTATAGCGAACAGACTCACCCACAAGGTACCCGCTATCAACGGCAGAAACCCGAATAAGGCGGCAGGAGTCGCTGTCGGAAACCATTCGGCACCCGCAAAGACATCCTTTACCGAAATGGTATTATCCTTGATAAAATGCACTGCATCGGGCTGCACTATAAATTTCTGCGGGACAAAAGCCACGATACCGGGCGTCTTCTCCACCAACTGCGTGATTCTTTCGCCAGCATACTCGTAAGCCGGACCCAGTTCTTCCTCCGTATAATACTCCGTGATGTCTTCCAAACGAAAAACCCGGATAGGGAGATCCTCCCCACCGAGTTCTTTCCAATTCGTTATCTCCTCGTCGAAAACGTCCTTTATCTGAGCAGGACTCAGCGTATTTACCTTATTGCCTTTGTTCAAAGCCAACACGTACCCTTCTTCAATCACCTTGCTATTGAACAGCCCGAAAGCCTCCGTAAACAGGAAAAGCACGATCAGCAGGATTGTAATACTTGTTACGAAACCGCTACAAGTCAGAATTCCTTCTATTATTTTCTCAAAAATCTTCTTCATACCTATTGGTTTTCTGATGCAAAGAAAGCAACTCCTTATTAAGGAGGTGTGACTAACGTTTGAAGGAAGTATTTCAATGCTGTTACATTTGTGTTACAAACATTATTTCTCCCTTATCTGAAACAAAAATGTAATATGCGATTGTTTTATTTGCACCAACAATAAAAAGAATAATTATGAAAGTGAGAAGAAATTTATTAATCGCCCTTTCCCTTCTGTCTCTCAGCGCCAACGCACAGCGTATCAAAGGCAGCGACACCGTATTGCCTGTTGCCCAACAAACAGCAGAGCGATTTATGAATCAGCATCCGGATGCGCGGGTCACTGTCACCGGAGGAGGCACCGGGGTCGGCATCTCCGCACTGATGGATAATACGACGGATATTGCCATGGCTTCCCGTCCGATCAAATTCAGCGAAAAGATGAAAACCAAAGAAGCCGGACAAGAGGTGGACGAGGTGATCGTAGCCTACGACGCCCTTGCCGTAGTGGTGCACCCTTCCAATCCGGTGAAACAGCTCACCCGCCAGCAGCTGGAAGATATCTTCCGCGGAAAAATCACCAACTGGAAGCAAGTGGGCGGAGACGACCGCAAAATAGTTGTCTATTCCCGCGAAACCTCTTCGGGAACTTACGAATTCTTCAAGGAAAACGTGCTGAAAAACAAGAACTATATGGCAGGCAGCCTTTCCATGCCCGCCACAGGTGCTATCATCCAGTCCGTCAGCCAGACGAAGGGAGCCATCGGGTACGTCGGGCTGGCATACGTATCTCCCCGCACCAAAACGCTTTCCGTTTCGTATGACGGAAGCCACTACGCCGCCCCGACAGTGGAGAACGCAACGAACAAGACTTATCCCATTGTCCGCCCCCTTTATTACTATTATAATGTGAAGAACAAAGAGCAGGTAGCTCCTCTGATCAACTTCATTCTTTCGCCCGAAGGACAGGAGATTATAAAAAAGAGCGGTTATATTCCAGTAAAATAAAAAAAATGTCCTACTTTTGTAGCCTATAAATAGAGTTAACATTTTAACGTTATGACAGATATTAAAAACGAAGACACAGGCGATAAGAAAAGCCTGAACTTTATTGAACAGGCAGTAGAGAAGGATTTGAAGGAAGGTAAAAATGGTGGAAAAGTGCAGACCCGCTTCCCGCCCGAGCCGAACGGATACCTTCACATCGGTCATGCCAAAGCTATTTGCCTTGATTTCGGCATCGCTGCCAGACATGGCGGTGTATGTAACCTTCGTTTCGACGACACAAACCCGACCAAAGAGGACGTGGAATACGTAGAAGCCATCAAAGAAGATATTCAATGGCTTGGCTACCAATGGGGAAACGAATACTACGCTTCCGACTATTTCCAGCAATTATGGGACTTCGCCATCCGCCTCATCGAGGAAGGAAAAGCATATATCGACGAGCAAACAGCTGAACAGATTGCCCAGCAAAAAGGTACTCCCACGCAAGCAGGTGTGAACAGCCCGTACCGTGACCGCCCAATCGAAGAAAGCCTGGAACTCTTCAAGAAGATGAACAGCGGTGAGATAGAAGAAGGCGCTATGGTACTCCGTGCCAAAATCGACATGGCCAATCCTAATATGCACTTCCGCGACCCGATCATCTATCGTGTCGTGAAGCATCCGCACCACCGCACAGGTACTACCTGGAAGGCTTATCCGATGTACGACTTCGCCCACGGACAGAGTGACTTCTTCGAAGGAGTAACCCACTCTCTGTGTACGCTCGAATTTGTGGTACACCGTCCGCTCTATGATCTCTTCATCGACTGGCTGAAAGAAGGTAAGGATCTGAACGACAACCGTCCCCGTCAGACTGAGTTCAACAAGCTGAACCTGAGCTACACGCTGATGAGCAAACGCAACCTGCTGACGCTGGTAAAAGAAGGATTGGTGAACGGATGGGACGATCCCCGTATGCCGACTATCTGCGGCTTCCGCCGTCGTGGTTATTCTCCGGAATCTATTCATAAATTTATCGATAAAATCGGTTATACGACTTACGATGCCCTGAACGATATCGCATTGCTGGAAAGTTCCGTACGTGACGATCTGAACAGCCGTGCTACCCGCGTATCTGCTGTCATCAACCCGGTGAAACTCATCATCACCAACTATCCGGAAGGACAAGTGGAGGAACTGGAAGCTATCAACAATCCGGAAGATCCGGAAGCAGGAAGCCACATGATCGAGTTCAGCCGTGAATTATGGATGGAACGCGAAGACTTTATGGAAGACGCGCCCAAGAAATATTTCCGCATGACTCCGGGACAGGAAGTACGCCTCAAAAACGCTTACATCGTAAAATGTACCGGATGCAAGAAGGATGAGAACGGCGTAATCACAGAAGTATATTGTGAATATGACGCGAACACCCGCAGCGGTATGCCGGATGCCAACCGCAAAGTGAAAGGTACGCTCCACTGGGTAAGCTGCAACCACTGCCTGCAAGCAGAAGTACGCCTCTACGACCGTCTGTGGAAAGTAGAAAACCCACGCGACGAACTGGCTGCCATCCGTGAAGCAAAGAACTGCGAAGCTCTGGAAGCAATGAAGGAAATCATCAATCCGGATTCTTTGAAAGTTCTGCCGAATTGCTATATCGAGAAGTTTGCGGCAACCTTGCCTGTGCTCTCATACCTGCAATTCCAACGCATCGGTTATTTCAATATCGACAAAGACTCGACTCCGGAGAAACTTGTATTCAACCGCACGGTAGGATTAAAGGATACCTGGGGCAAAATCAATAAATAAAATTCAGCCCTCACAGGCTACTTAAACATAAAAAGGCAGTGCCAAAAGCCGAATAAGGAATAAATCTATGATATTATTCAGGCACGGATTACACGGATTGCACGGATTTAAAGAGTTCACGTAACTTACAAGCCGCTTCAATCTGTGTAATCCGTGCCTAAACATCTTTTTAGCGCTGCTTTATTCAAATCAAAATAAATCAGAATGGGGAGAAAAAATTCACCGTCCGCAAATAAAGAACTAAACGAGTTAATCGCTCAATATGAAACGGCAAAAGCAGAAAACCGACAACTCTATCTGGACGGAGACCAACTAGCCGACATTGCTGACCGATACGCTGCCGAACGGAAATTCGACGAAGCGCAAGAGGTCATAACTTACGGCCTCCACCTGCATCCCGACAGCACAGATCTACTGGTAGAGCAGGCCTATCTTTATCTTGATACCGGTAAAATACCTCTGGCGAAAAAAGTTGCAGAAAGCATCACAGATGATTATATTACTGATGTAAAAATGCTGAAAGCGGAACTTCTGCTGAACGAAGGACAACTGGAAGCAGCCCGAAGCACATTAGATACCATAGAAGATACGGATGAACTGGAAACAATTATTAACATCATCTATCTCTATATGGATATGGGATACCCCGAAGCCGCCAAGGAATGGTTGGATAAAGGTACCCCCCGATTCGGTAAAAAAGAAGATTTCATAGCTGTCATGGCAGACTATCTCGCAGGCACCAATGAACTCGAAGCCGCATCGACCTATTACAATCAACTGATTGATATGGACCCTTACAATGCCAGTTACTGGGTGGGACTTGCCAAATGCCGCTTTGCAGCTGAAGACAGTGAAAAAGCAATCGAAGCCTGTGACTTTGCACTGGCTGCCGACGAGACGTTTGGAGAAGCCTACGCTTACCGCGGACATTGCTATTTCTATCTGAACAATTCGGATGCCGCCATTGAGAATTATACAAAGGCGATAGAATACAAAGCCTTTCCTCCCGAAATGGGTTACATGTTTTTGGGGATGGCATATTCCAACAAAGGAGCATGGCAAGAAGCAGACGATTGCTACCAACGTGTCATCGACCGTTTTGTAGCAGACGGAGCCGGCAACTCTCCTCTATTGATAGATACTTATACCAACAAAGCTGTAGCCGCCTCCCAACTAGGCAAGCATGAGGAAGCGCATCTGTTATGTAAAAAAGCCAAAAAGATCCAGCCGGATGATCCCGGTATCCATCTGACAGAAGGTAAACTCTACATGAAGGAAGGTCAGAAAAAAAAGGCAGTCAAGGCTTTTGACAAAGCACTGGTGATGGAACCGAGTGCAGAAATGTGGTATTTGGTAGCTTCGGCCTATTCGGACGCAGAGTACTTATATCAAGCCAAACTCTGTTTTGAAGAGTCATACCGGATTGATCCCAACTATGCAGACGTCACAGAGAAACTGAGTATTCTCAGTCTGATGCATAACGAGATAGACGACTTCTTCAAGTACAACAGTGAAAGTGCCCATCCGATCAGCGAGGACATCATTCTGGATCTGCTATCCAGACCTAACCAAACGGAGGAAGGCGAACAAATGCTCAAAGAAGTCTGGAAGCGCATGAAGAAAGAGAAAGGAAATAAATAATCATATTAATAAACTTTAGCCCAAAAACACATGGAATCAGTAGCTTTTATCCAGTGGTGTCTCGAACATCTGAATTATTGGACAATCACTTTATTAATGACTATAGAAAGCTCCTTCATCCCTTTCCCATCGGAAGTGATCATCCCGCCGGCAGCATACAAAGCAGCTGTCAATGATGAGCTTAATATTTACTTGGTAGTCTTATTTGCCACTATCGGTGCAGATATCGGCGCATTAATCAACTATTATCTGGCCAAATGGCTGGGACGTCCCATTATTTATAAATTTGCCAACAGCCGCATCGGGCACATGTGTCTGATCGACGAAGCCAAAGTACAACATGCCGAATCTTATTTCGACAAGCATGGCGCACTTTCCACCTTCATCGGCCGATTGATTCCGGCAGTTCGCCAGCTGATTTCCATACCGGCAGGACTTGCCCGCATGAAAATGCACACCTTCCTGTTGTATACCACTATCGGAGCCGGATTATGGAATACAATCCTCGCCGTAATCGGGTATTACCTCTCGACAGTGCCCGGCATCGAAAGCGAAGAACAACTGATTGCCAAAGTAACAGAATACAGCCACGAAATCGGCTATTGCTTCATCGCAATCGGAATATTCATCGTGGGCTTTCTGGTTTATAAAGGAATGAAGAGAAATAAATAATAAGTATTAGGTAATAAGTATTAAGTATTAAACCATGCGGATAAGCTGATAACACAGCAGCTTCGGTTAATACTTAATACTTATTACCTAATACTTATTACCTATTACTTAAAAATTAAACTGCACTCCTACGCCCAGTACTTCTTTGAATTGCAGGCGTGATCCTTTGCTGCCGTCTTTCTGAACTATTTTGATATCATCGTCATAGACCATATTGGTAGTCAGCGTAGTGGAGAACCATTTGTTGATTGCCATATTAATCTGCACTTCCCAGTTCACATCAATATTCTGAGGTTTATGCAAGTAGTCAGAATACAAGTCCAGACGGGAATATACAGTCATGTTCTTTAAGAATTCATATTTCACCTCTCCTTTCAGATTAGCACCGAAGCTCGACAAAAGATGTTTGCCGGGATCGACACCAAAAGCGCCTTCATCAGACAAACGGTCATTTAGAACAAAGGTGCCGCGCCAAGAGGCAGGAGACAATACAACCGTGAAAATCTTTCCCGGATCATATGTGAATCCCAAACCGGTAGTCAGATATGCCGGAGACATAAATTCGGAGATAGCGACATCCTTATTGACTGAATAGTCGTATCCTGGCGAGAATTGTGTCTGGAAAGTGGTAAATGCACTTGCATACCAGTTTTTGGCGATAGAATACCCATAGTTGGTATTCATATATATTTTATCATTGGCCTTTCTCATGCCATCCTCCCCTGTCTTATTCAAGCCATAAGCCAGTTCAAGACGGTTGTTCCATATATGCTTTCCCTTTTTATAGTTAGCCTGATAAGTACCTTGCAAGTCAAAAGCGACAGAATTGTCACCTCCGGCAGACCAGTTGGTCAAACTAACCTGCGTCAGCTTGAGTCCGGCAAAACCTTCCGTTGTCCAGGGAGAAGTTTGTGTACTATCGGCCGTTTGAGCCGACAAGTGTGCAGCGCCCATACCTAACAGGGCGATGAAGAAAAATCGAATTTTGTCCATGTGGTTAAGGTTTAATGTAAAGTAATAGGTAATAGGTATTAAGTAATAAGTATTAAGTAATACTCCGCATAATTAATGCCAATAATGAAATAAGCGACTTCGGCTAATACTTATTACCTAATACTTATTACTTAATACCTAATACTTATTACCTATTCTTTAACTGCCGCCAATGCCTTCTCATAGTCAGGTTCCTGAGTAATCTCCGGAACAAGTTCCGTATATGCTACTTTGCCGTCTTTGCCGATTACGACTACTGCACGTGCCAGTAAGCCTGCCAACGGTCCGTCTGCCATACGCAGTCCGTAGCTCTCGTCAAAATCAGAGAAACGGAAATCTGACAATGGGATTACGTTTTCGATGCCTTCCGTCGTACAGAAACGTGCGTGGGCAAAAGGAAGGTCTTTGGAGATAGCCAATACTACCGTATCTTTCAGACCTGCTCCCATTTTATTAAATTTGCGTACCGATGTTGCACAGACACTGGTATCCAGACTTGGAAAAATATTTAGAATCACATTTTTGCCATTCAGGTCTTTCAGGGAGAAAGAAGACAAATCTGTTTTTACTAACTCAAAGTCAGGAGCGACTTTACCTACTTGTATAAATTCACCGATCAGTTTCACCGGTTGTCCTTTGAAATTTGTTGTTGCCATATTGCATTTACATTTTAAAATTACTTTATAATAAAAACAACTTATCCCCGGAATATGTTCACACGAAAACCTTTTCTAAAATCAATTTGTTATTCCTCCACAAATTCACAGAGTATTCATTTAAAATTAAAGAACGTATGGAAACTGTTTTCAATGAGATCAAACATTCAGTAAAAAACTGGTGGACCTCTCTCCTGTTAGGAATCGTGTATATTATTGTCGCCCTTTGGCTTATGTTCTCACCTCTCAGCAGCTATGTGGCACTTAGCATCGTTTTCAGCATATCGATGCTGATAAGCGGTATTCTCGAAATTATATTCTCCCTCAGCAACCGCAAGGGAGTACCGAGTTGGGGCTGGTATCTGGTAGGAGGAATTATCGACCTTATCTTAGGTATTTACCTGATTGCCTATCCGATGGTCAGCATGGAAGTGATTCCGTTCATCATCGCCTTCTGGCTCATGTTCCGGGGCTTTTCCTCTACCGGCTATTCCATCGACCTCAAACGTTACGGCACCCGCGACTGGGGCTGGTATATGGCCTTCGGTATCCTCGCCATCATCTGTGCTCTCATCATATTGTGGCAACCGGCAGTAGGTGCATTGTACGTGGTCTACATGATTTCCTTTACTTTCTTCATCATCGGACTTTTCCGCGTCATGCTTTCGTTCGAATTGAGGAATCTGCATAAAAGAAAATAAAAATCTTTCGGTAGTTACTTCGTATTTTGTTTATCTTTGTAGGCAATTTACACGAATCAATAAACTAAAAAAGAAGAAAAATTATGGCAATGCATACTTGGTTTGAGTGCAAAATCCGTTACGAGAAAACGATGGAAAACGGAATGCAGAAGAAAGTGACTGAACCTTATCTGGTAGATGCACTCAGCTTTACAGAAGCAGAAGCACGTATTATCGAGGAGATGACTCCATTTATAACAGGAGAATTTACAGTATCGGACATTAAACGTGCCAACTATAGCGAACTTTTCCCCAGCGATGAGGAAAGTGCCGACCGCTGGTTTAAGTGCAAACTTATCTTTATCACCCTTGACGAAAAAAGCGGTGCAGAGAAAAAGACTTCTACCCAAGTGCTGGTTCAGGCTGCCGACTTGCGTGACGCAGTGAAGAAGCTGGATGAAGGCATGAAAGGAACGATGGCCGATTACCAGATCGGTATGGTATCCGAGACCCCGTTGATGGATGTATATCCTTACAGTGCCGGACCGAATGACAAACCAGAGTTTGATCCGTCAAAAGCATAAGTAACCATGAGTATTGCTGACAATCTTAAGCAAGTGCTGGCCGAACTCCCACAAGGAGTCCGGCTGGTTGCTGTCTCAAAATTCCATCCCAATGAAGCGATAGAAGAGGCTTATCAGGCGGGACAGCGTATTTTCGGAGAAAGCAAAGTGCAGGAAATGACAGCTAAATACGAAACGTTGCCGAAAGACATCGAATGGCATTTTATCGGGCACTTGCAGACAAACAAGATCAAATACATGATCCCCTACGTAGCGATGATACATGGAATCGATACGTACAAACTGCTGACGGAAGTCAACAAGCAAGCTGCCAAAGCGGGACGTATCGTGAACTGTCTGTTACAAATTCACGTTGCACAGGAAGAGACCAAGTTCGGTTTCAGCCCCGAAGAATGCAAGGATATGCTGCATGCCGGCGAATGGAAAGAACTGTCTCACGTACGCATCTGCGGATTGATGGGAATGGCAAGCAACACCGATGATGTTGAACAAATTAACCGGGAATTTTGTTTACTGAATAGGCTCTTTCAGGAAATAAAAGCAAACTGGTTTGCCGATTCAGATACTTTCCGTGAATTGTCGATGGGTATGTCACATGACTATCACGAAGCAATCGCCGCAGGAAGCACTCTGGTACGGGTAGGAAGCAAGATATTCGGAGAAAGAAACTATTAATCAGTAGCCAACTACTTTAAAAAGATATAATTATGACCGATTTAAAAACTACTTTCGCAGGGCTTTCTCTCAGAAACCCAATCATTATCAGTAGTTCGGGACTGACCAACAGTGCCGGCAAAAATAAGAGACTGGCAGAAGCAGGTGCAGGTGCCATCGTACTGAAATCTCTGTTTGAGGAGCAAATCATGCTGGAAGCGGATCAACTGAAAGATCCCGCTTTTTATCCGGAAGCAAGCGATTATCTGGAAGAATATATCCGTGAACACAAATTAGCTGAATATCTCACCTTAATCAAGGAAAGCAAAAAAGAGTGTAACATCCCCATCATAGCCAGCATCAACTGCTATTCGGATGCGGAATGGATAGACTTTGCCAAACAGATACAGGAAGCCGGTGCCGATGCACTGGAAATCAATATTCTGGCATTGCAATCGGATGTACAATATACGTACGGTTCATTTGAGCAGCGTCATATCGACATCCTGCGTCATATCAAACGGACAGTAAGCATTCCGGTGATTATGAAACTGGGGGACAACCTGACAAATCCTGTAGCTCTGATCGATCAGCTGTACGCTAACGGAGCAGCTGCAGTGGTTCTCTTCAACCGTTTCTACCAGCCGGATATCAATATCGAGAATATGGAACAAATATCCGGTGCAGTATTCAGCACTTCCGCCGATCTTGCCACTCCTCTCCGTTGGATTGGAATCGCATCCTCAGTGGTAGACAAAATCGATTATGCAGCCTCCGGTGGTGTTTCCAGTCCGGAAGCAGTAGTAAAAGCAATCCTTGCCGGAGCTACTGCCGTAGAAGTTTGCAGCGCTGTCTATCAGAACACGAACGCATTCATCGGAGAATCCACCCGCTTCTTATCTGCATGGATGGAACGGAAAGGTTTCGAAAGCATCGCTCAGTTCAAAGGAAAACTGAATATTAAAGACGTTCAAGGCATCAATACGTTCGAACGTACGCAATTCCTAAAATATTTCGGTAAGAAAGAAAATTAAGAATGAAGGACTAGAAACAAAGAATAAAAAAGAAGAATGAAGAATCCGCCGGCGCATTTATACTACCGGTAATTCTTCATTCTTCTTTTTTTTAGTTCTTTATTATTTATAACAGATTACTGGCCAACTCACTCAACTGACTGCGTTCACCTTTCACCAGATTGACATGTGCAAAGATATTCTGGTCTTTCATACGGTCGATCATATATACAAGACCATTAGACTGACTATCCAGATACGGCTGGTCAATCTGCTGGATATCTCCTGTAAACACCATCTTCGTACCTTCGCCTGCACGGGTAATGATCGTTTTTATTTCATTCGGGGTCAGGTTCTGCGCTTCGTCAATGATACAGTACATTTCACTCAAACTACGTCCGCGGATAAATGCCAGCGCTTCAATCACCAGTTGCTCGCTCTTCTGCATATCTTCGATACGTTTCACTTCGGTCGAGTTAGCGGCAAACTGACGTTTGATCACATTCAGGTTGTCAAACAGCGGTTGCATATATGGAGCAACTTTTTCCTGTGCGTCTCCCGGAAGGAAACCGATATCCTTGTTGGACAACGCCACCACCGGACGTGCCAACAATACTTGCTTATAATCAGTCAACTTGCCTAAAGCTGCCGCTAAAGCCAGCAATGTCTTACCCGTTCCTGCTTTTCCTGTCAATGCCACCAGTTTGACGTTCGGATCGTTCAGTATCTCGAAAGCAAAACTCTGTTCGGCATTACGAGGTTCAATACCATAGTTGCGTCCCTTCGTGACGCGGCAAATGGAATGGGTAAAAGGATTGTATCGTGCCAGTACACTGTTCCGGTCACTTTTCAGAACGAAGCATTCGTTAGGATGAATGACGTCTTTAAAGTCAAATTCACTCAGGTCGATGCCTTCTTTGGAGGAATAGATACGGTCGATTAATGCCGGATCCACGTTTTCAAAGATCTCATTGGATTTCTCGAATATATCGACATTGGATACTTTATCTGTGATATAGTCTTCGCTGGTAATGCCGATGGAACGTGCCTTCATACGCAGGTTCACATCCTTGGTCACTAAGATAGCCGGAGTCTTCGGATATTTACCCGCCAGATATTCAACGGCTGCCAATATCAGATGATCGGGTTTCTTCACCGGAAAAGATTCATGAACTTTGGGAGCATCCACATTGCCGGGGACAATGAACAGGCGTCCCAATCCTTCTCCCAGACTCACTCCTTTAGAGAAAAGTTCGTCACTTGTCAGCAAATCCAGTTCCCGGACAAACTCACGGGCATTGAAATTAATCTGCTCGTTTCCTTTCTTGAACTTGTCCAGTTCTTCCAGTACGACAAGGGGGAGATAAATATCATTTTCCTGAAAATTCTTCAAACAATTATAGTCGTGAAGAATAACATTTGTGTCAATTACAAAATTTTTCTTAGTTCCCATGATTTCTTAGATTTTAATGTTGATATTTGCAGTCTCATTCATCAATCCTCCGTTTACAGTTGGAATGATGGTTCTAAAGATAAACAATTTTGCGAGCAATAAAGATTGCCCGGAGTTAAATATTATAAAACATGGATTATCAGAACACTTTAAAGTACTTATATGAAAGTGCACCGATGTTTCAGCAAATAGGTGGTAAAGCATATAAGCCAGGTTTAGAGACAACACACAAATTGGACGAACATTTAGGTCATCCGCATCAAGAATTCAGAACGATACATATCGCCGGGACAAATGGAAAAGGTTCCTGTTCGCATACGATCGCTGCCGTGCTACAAGCCGCGGGCTATAAAGTCGGGTTATTCACTTCCCCGCATCTGATTGATTTCCGCGAGCGTATCCGTATCAACGGTGAAATGATTCCCGAAGAGTATGTGGTCAACTTTGTAGAAGACCACCGTTCCTTTTTCGAACCTCTGCACCCTTCTTTCTTCGAACTTACCACGGCAATGGCATTCCGCTATTTTGCCGATCAGAAGGTAGATGTGGCAGTGATCGAGGTAGGCATGGGCGGACGTCTGGACTGTACCAATATCATCACCCCCGATCTGTGTGTTATTACCAATATCGGTTTCGACCATATGCAATATCTGGGCCACACACTGACTAAAATAGCCAAAGAAAAGGCAGGAATTATCAAAGAAGATGTTCCGGTAGTAGTGGGAAAAGTATCCGGAGCGGTGAAAAGAGTATTTACGATGAAAGCCAAGGCAATGAATACCTTCATCACCTTCTCGGAAGAATTAAAGAGTTTCACCCATGTGCAATATTTGTCATATGATAACCTGAAAGAGTCCAGAGCCGATTTGCAGGAATTATTGGAGGAGGAAATAAAACTTCAGCAGATACAGACGCTTCCAATGAAAATGATGCAATTTGTCTCTCTTATCAACCCGGCTGACGCCATACGTGCGATAGACAGAATCATGGATAAAAGAAAAGACGCAATATCCATTCATAATTCCAGTTTTATGACGGGATTATACTACGAACTGAGCGGTCTCTGTCAAACAGAAAATTGTCTCACAATCCTGGCAGCCCTGGATATTTTAAAGAACCTGGGATATGAAATCTGTAATAAAGATTACCATACCGGATTCTCTAATGTATGCGAGATGACCGGTCTGATGGGACGCTGGCAGAAACTCCAAAGCTATCCTGACCTCATCTGCGACACAGGTCACAACGCTGATGGCTTTAAAAGTATTCGCAAGCAATTGAAGTATATACACGAAAAGTTGCATCAGGAATTGCATATTGTATTCGGCATGGTCAGCGACAAGGATATCAGCAGTGTTCTGGAACTGTTGCCGAAAGACGCCACCTACTATTTCACCAAAGCGAGCGTGAAACGTGCAATGCCGGAAGATGAGCTGATGAAAATGGCTTCGGAAGCGGGACTGAAAGGCACCTCCTACCCTACCGTAGTGGATGCCGTACGGGCAGCAAAAGAAAACTGCCCCCCTAAAGACTTCATCTTCGTGGGAGGCAGCAGTTTTATTGTCGCCGATTTGTTAGCGAACCGCGATACACTCAATCTCCACTAACGCATCCTTCGGCAAAGCCTTTACGGCCACAGCCGAACGTGCCGGAAAAGCTCCGTCAAAATACGTAGCATATACGCCGTTCATTCCGGCAAAGAAAGACATATCCTGGAGAAATACAGTCGTTTTTACAATGTTTCCCATTGTCAGCCCTGTTTCTTCCAGGATGTGTTTTATATTCTCCAACGACTGGCGTGCCTGTTCTTCAATTCCTTCCGCCATCTTTCCGGTAGCCGCATCGATAGGCAACTGACCCGATACGAATACCATTCCATTGGCTTCTATCGCCTGACTATAAGGACCGATAGCTCCCGGTGCTTTTTCACTGCAAATTACTTTTTTCATATTTATCTTCTTTTTTCTGTTTACCAATCCTCAAAGGTAGTAAAAAAATGCCTCTCGCAAAACGAATTTTGCAAGAGGCAACCATATTTCTGCTTATTAAAGACTATTCGGCTTTTTCTGTTTTTTCTTCTTCGGCAGATGCTTCAGCAGGAGTTTCTCTCGACACATTCACTGTTACATTTACAGAAGTTGGCTGCGGCTGATATGGCATACGATTCTTCGGATCTTCACCATACTGATTAGGACCTACCGTACCATCGGCAAACAACATATAGAGACTGAACACCCATCCGATGATAGGAACACAGCAAATGAGTATCAACCAACCGGACTTGTTTAAGTCATGCAACCGCTTCACGCCCTGCGCCAAAGAGAACCATATGGAAGCTATTCCCGCTACGATACCAATCAAGATACCAAACAGGGAACCACCCGCGGAACCGGCAGCCGCACCAAGAAACAAAGTAGCTAAACCGAGAGAATAGGCAACACCAAAAACGATACCACCGATAATACCAGACAGGAAATATTCGATCCTACGAATACGACCGTCAAAAGAAAAAGGAGCTTTGAACATAATTTTATTAAGTTTATGTGAATAAATAGTTGATTGTAATCTTGATATGCTAGCAAAGATATAAAATAAATTAAATAAAGAAAGCTTTTATGCAAAAAAGTATGTATCAATATTGAGTTAACCCCATCCATACATTTAAAGAAAAAAACATGTTTTTTGCCGTCATCCGTCACTTTTAGAGCCAATATATTGATATACAATCACATAGCAGTAATAACAAGCAGTGATGGCAAAGTGATGGTAAAACTTCCCGGCATTTTGCCGTCACTCCGAATCGCAGCTTTGCCGTCACCAGTATCATTCGGTCACTAAAGTACCAGCAAATGCTTTCTGTATTTTATAATTTTACAACCTTATAAAGCCTTCCCCTGTTCGTATGTTTCGAGGGTATCCCTGCTTTTTGCAGTAGCCTTCCAAAGTAATTGACCTTATTGGAAGATAAAGGAATAGTCGATTTCTTCTGCAAATAATTCAATATATCCATTAAATACAGGTATTCTCCTTCCTCATGATCCTCAGCACCTCTAAAGTAACGATAGAACAACTGCACCATTGGCGGAGTCTGCTCAAACTCCTGATTACTTTCCGTCATAACGGCTTCATCTTCATCATCAAACCAGTAACGTTCTCCATGATAAATCTCATACATAGCCTGTGCATACAACTGTCCGTAGTCAATAGGGCGGGTCGTATCAATAGTATCAGTTACTTCTATACAGATAAAACGGCGGCTGCCGGAAGGATCAGTCAGCAAATCCTTCTGATTGCTGGTTCCTATAAACGAAGCATAACGCCGAAGTTCCTGTATGGAATTACCATAAGGCTTACGAAGATTCACCACAGGTTTCTGAAGAATATGTTTGAGAAATCCCTGTTGAGTCAGAGTCACCTGATCAAATTCATCAATATTGATTAGTGCAAAACGGTTCAGATACATTTCCGCATCCCGTTTACGGCCGAAATCGATGCTATCTGTATAGTATCCGCGAAGTTCCGGTGGCATCAGATCCCGACAAAAAGTTGATTTACGGGTACCCTGCGCACCGACCAATAACGGAGATGTGCTGTTCGCATGCTGTTTATCATACCCACGCCAATGAGCTACCATATTGAGAAACCACCGATGAAAAAGCATCATCCAATGTTTATTTTCACAGGGAACTCTGTCTGCCAGTTCTCCAATCCGGTCTTTTCCATCCCAGTTGGGCAAATGAAAAAGAAACTCTTCCAACGGATTATAGACAGATATACGATTGGAATGCAGATACCGATCGATATCCCGATCCCACACAGAAATCCCCTCGCTCTGGGCATCCAGCAAAATACTGTTCTGTATTCTCTTATCTACAGGACGAAAACGGAAAAAGAATGAGCAACGATCCCGGTATTCTACCTCTCCCACCTGTGTGTTATATCGGAATTCATACCGGCGATTCATAAATTCCTCCGTTTGCAAATTAAGATGCTGCTCCTTGGTCAACAAGTCTTTCTTACCGAATCCCTTGCACTCTTTATACACATTGCCTATCATTTCTCTGACCAGCAGCGATTGTTGTTGCCTGTAATAGCGATGAATGGTCCGTCGCACTACTTCTTCCTCCGGAATGCCGGAATGAAAACAATTCTCTGCCAGTCTCACTACTAACGGCTGCAATTCATCATCCCGCTTCCAGCCATCTTCCATTTCTTCAAATGTTTTCCTCAAAGCAGCCTCATATAGCACAGCCAACGCATCTTCCGTATCATAACCCGGTACGGCACGACTTAAAGGCGACTTCTCTGCAATCGTCTTCTCCCGATAACTGTTCTCGGCAGGCATTCCGAAAGGTTGGGAAAGATAGAAAGGTACTGCGTCTTCCCGATAAAACAATTCTGGATCATAGCTCAACCGTGAATACTGATCCAAAAGTGGTTCTTTCATCTGAATGTCAAAAGGAAGTTGGGGTTGATAACATTTCACCGCCAACCGGTACGCATGGGCATGAAATATTTCTGCCTCCTCTTGTGTTTGTGGTAATGTCCCATCCGGTCGGGTAAAATAAGTCCATATCTTGACGGTCTTTCCGCTCGATCCCATAAAAGCAAGTTTAGTTTGCGGAAGTTCCGCCGCTTTCTTCTTGACGATCTCTATTTCTGCTTTTCCAGCAAGGGGACCGACACTCAACTCGACAATGCCATTATAAGCCTTCATACGCTTCACTCCATTGACACGTCCGAATGCAACAGCTGGAATTATTTTAGGCAGTTTACCCGAAAGATGGCAAGATTCACCGGGTAAAACATAATGCAAAGCCTCACGAAATCCGGATACCGGACGCGCTTTAATCTCTACTTTTATTTTTTCTACAAACGATTCTAAATTCAATACACTAATTGCTTCTGCGCTTTCTGTTTCTCTTATCTGTGTTATCTTCATTTCTACCTTATTCTATTTTTATATTTATAAACGGTTATGAGTCTCAAAGATAGTCATTAAATATCAGGTAGAAAAGGATTTCAGCAGTATTATTCCAAAATAAAAATTCTACTATTAACTTTACATAATCTCTTTGACTTAATAGTAAGACATGGCTCCATTAAGTAGTTTTCAATACTAGATTTATGTATCTTTCTAGTAACAAAAATTCGTTCCACGTACGTGGTCCCATCGGTTCGTGTACGTGATCCCATGGGTTCACATACGTGGTCCGAATGCTTCACGTACATGGAACGAGAACATATACCATACAAAACATATTGGCCAAGCCTTGTCTGCATATTAAGATTACTAGCATTTGCTCTAATACGCGCAGTATAGTCTAGATATAAGCATTCAGTAAACTCTCTTAGTGGTAAGCATCCAACTATCAATAGGATATCTAAACTCTAGATAAAAAGAAAAGTGACGGCAAAATTTTGATTTATTCTGCCGTCACTTTGCCGTCACTGGTTGCCGTAACTCTTAGCTCATTGATTGATAACTGATTAATAGTTGAAGTGACGGATGATGACGAAAATTTAGTTTTAAAACTACAAGTATTAAATATTACCCTTTTACTACTTCTTTAATAAGTCTATTTACTATCCTTTTACACCCTTGTCCATCTCCATAAGGATTAACGGCTTTACTCATCTTTTCATATGCGATACTATCTACAAGAAGAGAAGATACCTCATTTACTATTTTATTATAATCAGTTCCAACAAGTTTCACAGTCCCCGCTTCCAATGCTTCAGGACGTTCTGTCGTCTCTCGCATAACTAAAACTGGTTTTCCTAACCCCGGAGCTTCTTCTTGTATGCCACCACTATCAGTAAGAACAATAGTAGACTTCTCCATTAAATAGACAAAACTCAAATATTCCAACGGTTCAATAAAGAACATATTTCCAAGACATGATAAATCTTCTCCAAAAACTTCATGAATCGGCTTACGTACATTAGGATTCAAATGCATAGGATAAATAAAGTCCACATTAGGATATTTATCTATCAAGGTTTTAATAGCCTTACATATGTTAATAAAACCATCACCAAAGTTCTCACGTCGATGTCCTGTTATCAACACCATTTTCCTACCATCTTCCAAGCGAGTCACATCATATCCTACCTCCTTTAACTTTTCTCTCAATGTTTCATCTAACTCCACTTCTCTTTTAATTTTTTCAACCACCACATATAAGGCATCTATCACCGTATTACCAGTCACAGTAATTCTATTATCTGCGATACCTTCATCAATCAAGTTTTGTCGGCTTAAAACCGTCGGAGAAAAATGAAAACCAGCAATACGTCCCGTCAATTGTCTATTCATTTCTTCTGGCCATGGACTATAGATATTACGTGTACGAAGCCCCGCTTCCACATGTGCTACTGGTATTTGCTGATAAAATGCAGCCAAAGCTGCCGCTGTTGAAGTAGTAGTATCGCCATGTACAAAAACAACATCGGGCTGTGCTTCCTTCAACACATCTCTCATTCCGGTTAACACACGGGCTGTAACATCATACAAATCTTGTCCCTGCTTCATTATATTAAGATCATAATCCGGTATGATTTCAAATAAGCTTAGTACTTGATCTAACATTTCCCGATGTTGTCCGGTCACACATACGACTGTTTTAAAATACTCAGGATACTTTTGAAACTCTTTCACCAATGGCGCCATCTTTATTGCTTCTGGACGAGTTCCGAAAACTAACATTAATTTCTTCATTTCTTACATTTTTTTTAAGATCATCCAATAAATAAACTTCACTAGATGTATTTGGCGTTTAATTCTTTTGGGTTCTCTTATTAATCTATATGCAAATTCTAAATTATGTTTTATCCACCATTTGGGAGCTCGTTCCACATAACCAGTATACACATCAAAACTTCCCCCTAATCCTTGAAATATAGCATTATGATGTTTCTGAATTTCTTCCATTATTAGTTCCTGCTTAGGAGATCCCATTGCAACAAAAACCACGTCAGGTTTTACTTTTACAATATCATCAATTAGAGCTTGCTTCTCTTCATTCGTAAATAAATATCCGTTACGATATCCTACAATATTTATCCCCTTATAGTCATTTTTCAGTTTAGCAACGACTTCTTCAAGCACATGCTGTTTAGCGCCAATCAAATAAAATGTCTTTTCTTTATAAAATTGACCAATAATTTTCAACCATAATTCGCAACCAGGAATTTTACAGACTCTATATCCTTTCTGTTTCAATGCCATCATAACACCAGCACCATCACAATATCCAATGTTTCGATTAATTAACAAACGAGTTTCCATTGTAGCATGTATAATCTTTTCAGCATTAATAGCAACAAGAATCCCCTTATATTGCTCAATATAATCCAATAAACTTTTCTCCGAAGTAAAAGGAAAAATTTTTATTCCTCTTAATTCGACTCTATTCTCCTGCATAATAATATTATAAAACCAACTAAAAAAAATCCTAATATCGATTTTTAATTGAAAACTCAACCACTTGTTTGTATTCACTTATCATTCTATCTTCCGTAAATTTTTCTTTATATTTCATACGTGCATTCATAGATAAACGAATATATTCATTACTATTCGGTAATGGCAAATTATTGCATCCTTCCACAAAAGATTCAAAGTCTGAAAAGACAAATCCAGTCTGACCATTATCATTTATATCCAATACTGATGGAATATTATTAGTAATAAGTGGCTTCCCGAACATACATCCCTCAATCAAGGATAAAGGAAAACCTTCTTTTTGGGAGAATAAACAAACATAATCATATTGATTCAATGTTTCCTTAATATTAATATAGCCAAGATAATGATATTGTTTCAGAACACCAATCTCCAGTTTAAGCTTATCAGCATCACTACCAACACCCGCAAAATATATATTAATATGCTCTAATAATTTTCCTCTAGTTTTTTTTACTATTTCAATTTGCCTTTTTACATTACATATTCTTCCTGGAAGCAAAATTTTAACAATTCCATCATTTCTAACCACATTTCTATTTTCTCCACTATCCTCCAATCCATTATAAATCACCTTAACATTCCGAGGAGATAACTTGAAATATTGAATCAAATTCTCTTTCACAGCACTAGAAACAGCAATAACATTTTCAGGGAACAATGAGAATAGTTTCAAATTAGTGAAAATATTATGTGCTACATGAATAATCAACAATTTCTTTCCTAAGATATGTTTCAACAAAACTAGTAATGATGTATTTTTCCGATGATGAGAAATAAAGACCGTTTCATTATCAGCATATCTAAGTATATTTTTTATAGAGAATTTTTCAAATATCACATCACCTATCCTATACTCTTTTTCTATCTCTTGAAAAGGAGTCTCAGTAAGAATAATAGGCAACTGATCTTTATTCATTTTTTTTGCTAAGCACAAAGCTATATCTTGTGCCCCACCTTTATTAGCAAAATTGGGATAAATCGAAATAATTCTCATAATTTCCTAAAATCATTCTCCATTCTTTCAGCTACCTCAGATGCCATGAAATGTTTCAATGCATACTCATAGTTGTAATATACAATATTCATATACAAACCTGGATTATCCAACAGTTTAGTAATTGCCAAGCAATAGTCTTTCGCATTATAAGTATCAATCAAATAGCCCATTTTCCCTTCTTGAAAAAAATCCTTGACTCCACCCGTTGGAGTTGTTATTATTGGTAATCCAAACGCCATAGCCTCAAGCACAGACGTTGCCATCCCCTCAAAATAGGTTGGAAGAATATAAATATCTCCACTTTCAAACTGTTCAGATAACAATTTTCCCGTCACCCCCCCAGTAAAAGTTACGTCATTAATACCATTTATTTTAACATAATCCTGAGCTGCAACCAAATCATCTCCATTGCCTACAACAGTAAACTTCATATAAGGATACTGCTTTTTTAGCTCCTCATACGCATCTAAGGCTATAAATATGCCTTTACTTTTTGAAACACGAGCCAAATACAAAAGATTAGTAATCTTTCTATTTCTTATTCTAACATTAAAATTGCTCAAGAGTTTATCATCTACTTTAGTCGTAGTCAATTTGACTTTACTATTAAAATTCATTCTTTGCAATTGTTCTAGATAATCCTTGCATAATACATAAGTTAAATCAGCTTTTCCAAAAACCATGTTATAAAAAGAAGGATTTTTCTCTACTTTATTTGCAAGTGATATATCCCAACCATGCATAAAGCATACCACTTTCTTCCGCATAAGTTTAGCTAATAGTAAATATACTCCGTCACGATATAACATATATATACGAAAAGAAGGGTTAATCACTATTAATTGGGGACGAAATAGAATAATTTTAAATAGAAATATAAAATAGTCAGGTATAAGCCAAAAAAATGCAGGTATTCCATGCCGATGTCCTAAAAAACAATATTTAATGTTTTCTGTCCAATAATCATGTAACCCCAAATAATGATTTGCGACCCCCCCAATCAGCGAAAACGAGGGAACAAGAAAAAGAACTTTCATAATAACATTGTTAAGATATTCTCATATTATAAATAATTATAAAGAGCAACATTAATAATGGATAAATACCAAAAATAAGTTGCTGCAATATTCTTCTTTCATTATTAAGTTTATTATATCCATATAATGAAATTAATAAAACAAATGGAATTTGAACCCATTGATAGCGATCATGTAAAGTAAAAAAAGTCATAATAAGCATGATAGAATGAAGAAATATAAATATGAGTAAAGGATAGAAAAACAAATCTTTTTCTTTAATAATTCTGATTACTCCGTATATGTAAAAGCCTGATAACATCATTTTCATCATCGTACCAAAACTATATAATGTAATATAATTAACTTTCATACGATCTGCTACAAAACAGGGAAACGGACCAATAAGTATAGCTAAAAAATTGGTCATCTTAGCTATAATTCCTCCATTCTCTGATATTTTAGCATTAATTCCCATTTGTATTGTTTCCATACTAACATTTCCACGAAGACCACCAATAAAATCAACTATAACCCCAAATATTAAATAAGAAAGAACAAATAAAAAAGATAACCATAAATTAATATTTTTTGCAATTAAGCTAAAACGTATCATATAAACAAACAAGAAAGTAGCGATAAGCATAAAAAATATTGCAGTTCTAAAAAACAACAAACTTGCTGCAAATCCACCGAATAATAAGAGATTCCTAAATGTAGATCTTCGCATAAATTCGTACAAATAGTACACAGAAATAATTACACAAAAAACCATATAATTTTCTTTAAGCCCTACACTTGAAGTATATACGGAAAAGGGCATTATTCCCCATAAAAAACATATTGAATTAGCACAATAATCATCTGCAAAATATCTAGATAATTTATACAAAAAATGCGCGCCCACTATTATAAATAAAACATTACACAAAGCTAATAATTGCATTCCAATATTTATCCCGAACAAAGAATAAATAAACGAAATGATGCTACAAAATCCCCAATCATCAACTGCTATAGAATTACTCTCAAAAAAAATAAACATATCATAAACAGAAAAACTCGAATCAGAAAAACGTGTTCCTATATCATGATAAAATTGAGCATCTGCAGGCTCAAATCCAAGATAATTGTGATATTGAATTTTATTAAAGATTCTAGCCCAAATCGTTGCAAATAGCTGAAAAACAGTTAATACAAATAATATAACATTATGTGAAACACTTCGTTTAAGAAAAATAGACGAAAGCAATGTTATTGAACAAACAAAAAATATCTGAAATAAAATAATTCCAAAAGATGGATAAAATTTATTTGCAATAAAACAGAATAAAAGCATTAAAATAATATACATTAATGCCCAATACTCTATAATAACAAACTTTCTCATTCAAAATATAATATTTTTCATTTGCATTATGAAATTCTGATTTGTTTATATACAAGAGCAAATTCTGCTTTAAAAACCCTTTTCGCAGCTTCCCGCTTACAATTCTTTTCTATATCCACCTTTTGTGCTTTTACCATTCTAAGCCAACTATATATACGCTTCAACTCCAAATCAGTCACGTCGGTTCCATCTAAAATAAAGCCTGTTTCCTCAAAAAAAACACTCCGTGCATAATCTCCTGAATACTGTGTGCAAATAACAGGAACACCAGCTGCTAAATATTCACAAATTTTCGTTGGAGAAGACACCTTATTTAGCACCCAATTATCCCTAAGTAGAAAACCTGCATCAAATAATTTCAAATAAGAAGGAATATCTTTGGCTTTCAAAGCCTTTACATTATAATTTTCTTCACCAATTTTAAGAAGTAACTTTTTATAAATATCAATCGAATGATTAGTAAAAATCATCAAATATATATTTGAATCAATTTCTCTCAACCTTGCAACAATATTAATTATCTTATCTATATTTTGCCATTTTTGCAAGCCACCACTATACCCTAAAACAATTTTTTCATTTATAATATCCTTATATTCTAAGGGAGTAATTGATGATTCAAAATAATCAAAATCAACTCCACAAGAGATTATTCCATATCTATCTATCAACACATTTGTATTATTTTCCAATTGTTTTTTAAGATTTTCCGACACACAAATACAAAAATCTGAAGTTTTTAAAGAAACACTCTGCATATACAACATTTTCTTTGCAAACCAATGTGTAATTTTTCTCCCCTTCATCTCTATAAATTCAGCCACTGCATCCCCATGAAAATCTGTAATGTAAAAACTTCTTTTTCTACATATCCTACTTTTTATAGAATACATTTCCATTTGTATAACATCGTATTTTTTCAGCCAAGAAATTATAGCAATTGTCAATCTTAAATATAATAACAAGATATTGAATAAAACAATATTTTTGGACATTGGAAGAATATATGGAAGCAAAAGCCAACTTGCATTTGAATTTAAATATCTTTTTTTATCTTTTAAAAACAATCCTTTCTTACAAAAAGCCAGCACTGTTACCTTAAAACCAATTTTATTATATTCATTAATAAATGAATTGAGACGATGTTTTGCCCCTTCATCAACGTTTATTGCTAATCCAACATAAACGAGTAATACTTCTTTTCTCATTATTGACATTCGTTATAATATGTTGTAGTGTTAAAAAAATAAGATAAAAATCGAATTGAGCACAATGAAGAAAATGTAAAATCTTTAGGATGATCTATAAATACCAACATTTCCTTCTTAGACAACAGAGAACTCAATATAACACTTATCGGAGATATTTTAGACAAAGTCATCATTGCTATATTATTCTTTCTTTTCACATATTTTAGATCCTGCCTCCTATGAGACCCATCTGCAATAGGGCTTAATCGCTTAGATAATATTCTATGCACTTTGTCTATTATTCTATAAAATATAGTACGATGAAACGAACTAATAGGAATCTCACAAAATCGTCCATCAGCTACTTCATTACAAACATCATCTTCAAAACGATACATAACTTTATTAGGAGCATCAAGAAAATCAAAATATGAATATTGATTTTTCCCATATGCTCCATATGAAATTGATGAATCTATTTTAATATTCGCTTCAAGAAAACCTTTCTTTATTTTATGAAATGGTTGAATCGCCCATCCTCCTGCACGAAATGCACAAATTGTATACCCAGGCTCAACCTCTTGAGCTAAATTATTAAGATAAGCAGTTCCCTCTTTGAACATATTGATAACAACACTTTCCCCCAATGAGGACAAAGCATAATGAGTATAATTTTGAAAATTCCATGTCCCATCTCCATTATATTGAGCATCAATCCAATGAGGATGTAAGTGAAGTTCTATACGATGCCCACGTCTAACTATATCTTTAATCTGAGTTTCAATTAGCTGAATATCCCTGTTCGTTCTTTCCGTATCAACTTTTCTTAAATATTTGAGCATAAGATAATCTATAAAAAAGTTTCCTTTAATCTCGAGCTCATCCATCTTATTAAGTAAAAAATTTGTAGGAACAATCAACGTCTTTTCAATTGTACCTGATTTATCTCCAAAAAAGATCTCATAATCATAAGATAGTATAATAGTTCTCATTTAAGTGCCGCCATTAAAAAATTGATACTCTTTCTTCTTAAACTAAAAATTTTATTATTCACAAGCTCCCAATCAACTGATTTATTTATTAATTCGAGAGTTATACTTGAAGTATCAGAAACAAGTCTTTCCTCTAAACCGATAGAATTAAGAAATGAAATGAAGCGGATAATCCCCCTTTTTCTATTCCCAATAACTATAAATGGCTTATTAAACAATACAGAAAATAACATTGCATGAAAAGAGTCAGTCACAACAAATTCAGCCCTAATAAAGCCTCCAATCCAAGATTCAATTGATGGAGCTATTTGTTTGCCTAATTCTGCAAACGAATTTTCTGTTTCTGTATTTACATATACAGGAATTAAGCCCTTTACCCTTGACACATATTCTACTACATCTTCCTTATTTATAGTCTTATCCAATAAGTAACAACTCAATGAATTATCAAAACCACTTGAAGTATAATTTACAAGTTCTTTATATTCTTCCAAAGTTAGCAATAAAGTAGGATCAACAACAAGTTGAGCATTTACATGGAAATAGTCTCTGCATATTTTTATACCAGAATCTTCACGAACAGAAATTGCTGAAAATTTAGATATAAGCTTTCTACATATATCTTCTTGTATTTGATTATACTCCCAGTCCTCTGTTCCAAAAGAAGCCGCATATGAAATTCGTTTCACTTTATTACCAGATGGAATAAAATTTAAATAATAATTATATATATTAGGGACATATTTGGGTCGCCAAGTTTGATCACTTCCCACAATATATGCATCAAAATGAATATGTGATAGCTCTTTCAATGCTCTCTCATTATAAACTGTAATTGTATCTGCTTTAAGATACTTTTCAATAAAAGCATTAAGTTCAACCATATTAGATTTCGGATATGCTCCCTCATAAAATATGGCTCCCTTATACCCATGAAACAATCTTAAGTACATATTCTTTCCAATTCTTTTCAAATACCCCAACAAAGAAGGAGCGGCCCATTGTCGATTTACAATAGTCACATCATGACCTTTTTTTTTCAAAGTATAATATAAAGCATAAGTTTGTAATATACATCCATGACTAGGATGTAATGGAAATATTATTAAAGCTATTTTCATGATTATATTTTCAAAATATTCATTTCAAGAATTGTTACATGTATATTGCTTGGAAACTCTTCATCCCAAAATACCAGTCCAGCTCCACCATCTTCAAATAGATGCTGTTTATCAACAATAGTCATCAAGGCTTCTCCGTCAACACAAAAAGCGTAAACATCTTTCATAACAACTACATCAATATCATATTTCCTATTCATATCCAAAGAAAAGGGCAATACTTTAAGCTCATTAAAAAAAACTCCCTTTGCTACTACCTCAAAAACAAGCCTATTATTATCTATAATCCTAAAACGTAGTCTTTCAAATATTGATCTATGTTTAAAGGCTATTTGAAATTCTTTGAAACTACTATGAAATATAATTTTCAAAGAAATCATATAATCATATGATATATTATCTGTAAAAAAATAGACCCAATCATTTTTTTTATATTTACTTAAAACGATATATGAGCTATTTCCTAGCTTTTTAACCTTAGTAGATTCCGTATTTTCTTTCCGAAAAAAAAGTCGTAATACACGTATACCATAATAGTAAAGTAAAAATAATATGCGTATGTGTTTTATTAAAAAGTCATTCTCATCTTGATATTTAGCTATTGTAAAGAAATCATAAGTGCTAATATCTGTACTTTTAACTTGTAGTAGCAAATTATAATCAGAGACAATATAATTACGTTTAAATACTCTTTCATATCTACGTAAAGTATATTTTACTGAGATAGTAAATGGTTTATAAATCAGTTTTTTTAGAAAAGACGTCATATTTCAAAAAATCAAACAACATTTTTTTATCTTTCTTTTGTAGTCCAATTATAAAAATTGCAAGTGAAGCGGATAACATACATATTATTACATAAAATATAAATGTAATCAAATCATAAACTTCAAATACCCGTTTTAGCAATATAGGAATTATAGCTCCCCCTATAACAACTACTCCTCCTCTTATATAAACTTCTTGTAAAAAACGCTTCCATTGAAATTTCATCATTTTATTCAATAACACAATTCTAAACACTTGTGCTATAATTACCATATTCAACCAAATAATATATGCAATAATAGGCTCAGGATAAAACTTCAATAGAATATAAATTATTGGGATAGATAGCATTAAAATATTACTAATAACAATTTGATATATTTTCATATGTCCTATTGCCCTCACAACAGTCATTATTGAACTCGATGTTGATTCTATTATTCCTATAAGAATAGTAAATTTTATAAAAACTGTAGTATATTCAGGTACTGTTTTTAGCCAAATTTTCAATATAACATCAGTCTGAAGATAAATTGGCAATGCTATAAAATAAAGAAGAAATAAGGAAAACATTGCACTCTTTATAATCAAATTATTAACATAACCAAAATCATTCTTTGCAAAAGATTTTGTGATTTGTGGATTAACAGCCGTTTGGAAACTCATATAAAACTGAGTAATAGCTGATTGCACCTGCATTGCGATTGCACGAGCTGCATTAACTACAGGTCCAAAAAAAAGATTAAGAACAACATTTATGCCCTGTGTCAATACAACATATGCGATACTTCCTAAGGTATTCCAACTAGTAAAATGAATAATCTCTTTAAATATATTACTATTCCAACACAACTTACCTTTTACTGTTTCAAAACGCTTACAATAGATTCCATATACAATACGAATTATCAACTGAACCAAACAGGATAAAACTATATATATTTTCAGTTTATCAAAAGCAATATATAGAATTCCAAAAGCAATAAACAATTTAAATAAAACTTCCAAAATTGAGATATATGCAAATGCACTCATCCTCTCATAAGATATAATAAGCGCACTATAAGGAGCGCTTATTATGGAAATAATACATGTCAATATAGAAAAATGATAAACCCAAAGAGCTGCTTCAAAACGTTCATAAGGAATAACAACTTTAGTATGTAAAAACCATAGTCCAACAGTCTCCGCAATAATAATTACTAATATTGCCAATACAAATTGTACAGCAAGGCTTGTTTTAAAAATTAGTTTAAGACGATCTAAATCACCTCTCCCAAGCTCATAAGTAAGAAAACGCTGAATAGTAGAAACCATAGAAGCATTCAAAAAAGATAATAATGTCACTATCCCCCCTACCAAATTAAGAATACCAAAATCGGTGATCCCTAATGCCTCTAATACTATTCGTGAAGTATACAAAGAAATCATCATAATTAGAATCATTCTTATATACAACATAATAGTATTATGCGCTATTTTTCTTGTCATATTAAATACATAAATATGAGCCACGAACCTCAAACAACAACATTTATATATCAGTCAAAGTTAAATCACCAATAAAGACAATAAATTCATATATCATTCTCTATAAACACCACAAAAATCTAAAATTACTTTATCTCTATTATATGGCAATGTTTTAAACAAATTATGAGCAACCATAAAGACTATTATATCAGCCTTTTCATAAGCATCACGATAATTCGTCAATTTAAAAACATTATGCTCTTTCACATTTGGTTCAACAACAAGTATCTTGGCATTATTACAACACTGCATTACTTTAGTAGTAATGTACTTAGCAGGAGATTCACGTAAATCGTCAATATTAGGTTTAAATGCTAATCCCATCATAGCAATAATAGGCTTACGATGATGCTGTAATTCAAATTCCAACATTGCATTTTTAACTTTTTCAGCACACCAAAATGATTTATAATTATTAATCTCACGTGCTTTCCCTATTAATTGAGATTCTACCGGGAAGTCAGAAGTTATGAAATAAGGATCAACAGCGATACAATGCCCACCAACTCCACAACCAGGTTGCAGGATATTCACACGAGGATGTTTATTTGCCAAGCTTATTAATTCCCAAACATTTATACTAGCTTTATCACAAATCAGCGACAATTCATTAGCAAAAGCTATTTGCACATCACGCGATGAATTTTCAGTAAGTTTACACATCTCAGCTGTACGAGCATTCGTTTTGTGCAATGTACCTTTAACAAACTGAGAATAAAAACATATCGCTTTCTCAGTTGATCTCGGATTCAATCCGCCAATAACACGATCATTGTGCACCAATTCATATATAACATTTCCTGGCAATACACGTTCAGGGCAATACGCTATATAAATTTTATCTTTAAGTTCTGGACGTTCTGTATAAATTATATTCGCCATCAGTTCAGTTGTTCCAACTGGTGAAGTCGATTCTATCACATAAAGGTCCCCTTCCTTTAAATACGGAATTACGGAACGCGTAGCTGCTTCAACATAAGAAATATCCGGTTCATGGTTCCCTTTAAAAGGTGTTGGTACTACCATAAAATAAGCATCACAAACTTCAGGTTTAGTTGAAGCTCGAAACATACCAGACATAACTACATCTTTCAATAACTCTTCCATACCTGGCTCAATTATATGAAGTTCTCCCGCATTAGTTTTTTCAACTACTTTTGGGTCTATATCAACCCCTAGAATTTGAATACCATTTTTTGCGGCAATAATCGAAGTAGGCAGACCGATATAGCCCAACCCCATAAAACATGCTTTCATTACTAAATATGATTTTTAAAAGTTTTCCTTTAATCCTATATATGTCAATATTTAAATCAGCTTATTCATCTTTATTTTATCCCACCATAAATTCAAGCTAATCCATATCAAGATATCTGCTATCAACATGAGTGTATTATTCACATAGGGCATTAACAATATATTTAGTCCACTAAAAGTACAAGAAATCAATAATATAATTACCATCGATTTCCGTGGAGTGAATCCCATTGCCAAAAACTTATGATGAATATGATTTTTATCTGGCTCAAATGGATTTTTACCATTACGAAAACGAACTAATATAACACGGACTACATCAAATACAGGTACGATCAAAGTACTAAAAGCTATCACAAATGCACCTTCAGTATACGAAATAACATCTACATTATTCTGACTATATTTGATTGCTAAAAAACTCAAGATATACCCCAAAGTCAAACTCCCTGTATCACCCATGAATATTTTACGATCGCGCTCTGCGCTTCCAAAAACATTATAATAGAAAAATGGAACTAGGACCCCAAACGTACTAAAGGCAAACATACTATACAACCATAAGCCCTTACTAATATATAGGAAACCAAAAACCAATAATGCAACACTGCTCAATCCCGAAGCAAGACCATCAATACCGTCAATTAAATTAATTGCATTAGTAATAAATACTACCGTAAATATTGTAAAAGGTATACCAACATAGGATGGAAGAGCATAAATACCGAATAATCCATAAAGATCATTTATCCAAAGACCAGCAATAGGGAACAAACTTGCACATAAAATCTGAATAATAAATTTCTGGTGATAACGAACTCCGACTAAATCGTCAGCTATACCAGTCAGATATAAAAGAACCATCCCACAAACTAGAAGTGTACATTCAGGCAATGCATATATAGCCTGCAATATTGACATATTATACCCCATCAAAGCACGAAGTGCTAAAACGATACAACAAGAAAGCAATATTGTAGGAAAAAAAGCGACACCGCCTAATCGAGGAATGGCATGCTTATGTATTTTTCGTTCATTTGGTACATCAAATAATTTTTTATGTAATGAAATCATCAAAATACGAGGTATAATAAGTCGGGAAACACCTACAGAAATAACAAAAGATATAATAATAAATATTAAATTCATAATTGGTTAAGGTGAATATAACAAAGCATTATACAAAACTATTTTTATCTTATTCCTTTTAAACGATTCCATAAATCGTCACCTATAAATATCCAACTAATCGTGCCTACGATAGCCAAAAACATAAATAGTAATACATATATCTTTAATCCCATCCCTGAAGGATATTGTGGCACAACAGCAGGCTCTAACACTGCAAAAACAGGTTTTTCCTCTTGTACTTTTGCCCTAGCAACTTGCAGTTGACTAGCAACTTGACTATATACTTGATAAGCCAAATTCATATCATTTTGTAAACGTTCCTGTTCTGCTCTTACACTTTGAAGAATTATATCATCATGAGTGTCTATATATAGTGCATATTTTTTTTGTGCTACATAATACTCCTGTTGGCGCTCTTTGCAAAGTTTTTCTAAATAGCTACAATCTTCCTTAGCTTTAGAAGTACGATAATTGATAATATATTCTTGCAATTTACACACTACAGAATCTGCAACAACAGCAGTTACTTTAGGATCTTGTAAAGTAACAGAGATATTGGTTATTGCAGTTTTTTGATCAACCAAAGCAGTTATACTCCTTTTAAGTGTAGCAATCTTTTCACTTTCTTCCTTTGTTAGTTCAATAGCACCTCTCTTTACTTTATTATCAATATCTATATTGTTGTCATCTTCAAACAATGACTTAATACTATTGATGATAATGCCAGGTAACCCTATCACATAACTCCACCAAGGGGAAGTCTGTTCATCCAAATATGATGCTAAAGTTATATCTTTACTTTTATTCGAAGAAGAGACAGTTACATCTAATAACTCTAAAAGAAAAGGAGTAGAAGAGACTATATCAGAAGAAAGTGATGCATTTAGAGCATCAGAGCCATCTCCTGTTGTAGCTCCACTACCTAAAAAAGAAACTGCAAGTCCAGCTAATCCATTAGTTCCCTTAGAACTCCCCATCTCTGGAGAAAGAGTCACTTTTACCGTATACTGTTTGGGGATACTCAATGCTACAATAATGCCAATAATCAGTCCTATCCCAGCAACTTTATATATTTTTTTACGAATTACTATAATTTTACACAAGATTTCCACTAAATCAATTTCATCTTTCGAAGAAGTATCTAAATCTGTAGATTGGTTCTTACTCACATGTTGTTCAGACATAATCTTATTTCTTTATCAGATTAGCAATAGAAGCAATCATCATTCCCAAAGAACTGAAGGAAGTAGCATAACCTAAAATATTAGCTATGTTCCCTTTCTTCTTAGCCTTACTAGGCACAATAATCTCACAGCCCGGTTCAATCTGTTTCTTGCCGCTACCCTTAACCTTCGTTACCTGACCATTCATATATACTATGAACTTCTTACTCTTCTTCGCATTATCAGAATAGCCACCAGCCTGATTCAAATAGTAGTCTACATCCTTTCCCTGCATATAAGAAACCGTATTCGGAACCATGACAGCACCATTGATAGTTACAGTATTATTATTCTTAGGTATGGAGATCACATCGCCTTCACGTAAGACAAGATCGGCATTACTTTTGGGATTGCTCAAAGCTTTCTCCAAATCAATACCAACCGTAAAGGTATCTTCAATACGAATACCTAAAGAATCAATCATGGCTTCGCCCAATTGCCTGCTCATAAGGCGAATTACATCACCCATACGTTTCTTCTCACTAGCGTTAGCCACACGGGTCAGTTTCGCACCACGCAGATAGGCATAATTTGTCGGGCCACCGGCTTTATTCACCAAATCGGAAAGACGTTCCTCACGGCTGGTCATGGCGTAATTCCCTCCGAAAAGGATTTCACCTTCAATGGCTACATTCTGTTGTGCCTGATAGCCCGGACTGCGACGGACATAAACCTGATCATAAGGCTCAAGGATAAAACCGGGCTGACCATCTATTACAAAACCATCCTTTAAAGAGAAGGTATACATCTGACCAATCGTGTCATTATCCGCGGTACTACGAGGATTCTTAATTCGTCTCGATACATCAATGCGAACAGTAGAGGCGGCTTCTTTCAAGCCACCGGCCTGGATGATCAGATCCTCAAGTGTCATGTTATCCGCGTAGGGATATGAATCGGGGTGCGCAACTTCACCGTGAACTGTGACATTGCCACGGTCTTCCAGATCGTGAATGCTCGGGATGTAAAGGATGTCATTCTTCATCAGGGCAAGATTCGGCGAAGTGCCGTCCATGATAGACCTGATGTCTATTTGAACAACTTCGCTAGTCAGGTCTTCACGCTGCCGATAGAGGACGGCACGATTCAGGAAAGCGTCACCGGTCAAGCCTTGGGCTTCATTAACCAGTTCACGGATCGTATTCAGTTTACCACTGAGCTGGTAGATGCCGGGACGATAGACTGCACCACGGATTTCTAGTTTGTTTGTGAAGCGGTTAAGGATGGCTTCGGCTGTTACGACATCACCGTTACGCATTTTGTAGATACTGTAATCCATATCCTTGACCGTGTTGACTTCGTATTCCTCACCATTCTGACGGACGACACGTAATGAACGGGTGTAGGCATCAGCTTCAAAGCCGCCGGCATATTTGATGAGAGTAGCAAGGTTCTCGTCTTTCTTCATTTCAAAACGCATCGGGCGTTTTACCTTGCCGCTGATCTTTACCAAGACATCATAGGCGGGGACGATAACCACGTCACCTTCCTGAAGGCGGATGTCATCCTGTGTGTTGCCTTTCATGATGAATTCGTAGACATCGATGGTGGCGATATTCTTTCCGTTGCGTACCAACTGAACGTTTCGAAGGCTACCGATATCACTCACACCGCCTGCACGGTAAAGTGCATGGAAGACGGTAGAGAAGGAAGAAAGGGCATAGGTACCGGGCTGTACGACCTCTCCCATCACATTAATCTGAATAGTACGGATGTTGCCTAAAGTCAGACGGATGTCGGAAGTCGGGTCGGTAGTATTGTTCAGACCGTTATAGATCTTATTCAGGGCATTCTTCAGATAGTCGTTAGCAGCGGAGACTGTCATACCGCTAAGGTTGACAGGGCCGATCTTCTGAATGTTGATGGTACCTTCCGGAGAGATTTGCTGGCGGATCGTGTTCTGGCTGGCACCCCAGATATCAATGATGACTTCATCACCGGGACCGAGGCGGTAGTTGGCAGGAGTGGCGAGATTGACACTCGGCTCGAAAGTCAGGTTACGGGTATTGAAGATGTTACGTCCGAAGACCTGATCACCACGGGCAAGGTCCTGAGTGGTGGGATGGTCGTCCAGCATATCGGAAGTATTTTCCTTAGTCTCTTCACGCAGGCGGGATTCGTTGATGTCCGTGCCCGTTGATTTGGAAGTGTTTACGTTATTCTGCTGCTCGTATAGCTGCTTCACACGCATTGCCTGTTCCTTGGTTACACCTTTACGTGCTAGTTCGGAAGCAAGCTGCTTCTGTTCCTTGCCTTGGCGGATGCCGTCCTTCACATATTCCAGTACTTGTGAATCACTCATGGACTGAGCCATAAGCGAGCCACTTCCCAGCATCAAACAAAAAAGTAGAATGCTAAAAAGTCTTTGTATTTTCATTGACAAATAAAAAAGTTTCAGTTGATTTCACACAGTTCCTGCATCCCGTGACAGACCGCAGACAGCTGTTGCTTAAGAAGAGAAGGGGGAAGAACATCAAGAAGGGTCAGAGAACGCTGCAAAACAGACTGTTTTCTGTCCTCGTCTTCCGGATTGGCGTACATCGACACATTATATCCCTGAAGGATGGCCAAACACAGGGTAGCATCCTGCTCCGGTGTCTCCCCCCGTTGAGAATATAAATCGTTAATCTTTTCGTGGATTGATTGTTGTAATGCTGAAAGGTCATCGGCGTATACATACCCATTTTTATCACCGATGTGAAGTAAATGATCTGCCAGATTTTGCAGTTCATCAATATTTTCTTGTAGTAAAAAACTCACCATACCCCTTTTATTCACTTAATGCTTGTTTCACTTATTTAAACCCTTATTTCTCCAGAGGCTCTACACACCCTACTGGTATATCTACAAAAGCACATCCCAACATAGTTAGACGGACTGCTACTTTCGATTTTCCATTTACTGTAACCAATTCTCCTTGAAGTCCGGATAATGGTCCTTTGATAACCTGAATCTTGGCTCCTGGTGACAAGGGAGACGTACTCATATTGATCGCCTCGTCCGAATAGTCTAGCATAAATTTAAAGCGGTGCATCTGTTCATCCGGAATGACAGCAGGAGTACTTTCTCCACGCAATACCATATATCGGCTGATAGAGCCCAATGTCAAAACTTCTTTCTGCTCATAAATATCGACATGGACAAATATCATCATCGGAAGAAGAACACGCTCGACTACCTTTCGACGATCACTCCATTGATGCACTTCTTGCTGAACAGGAAGGAAGTTTTCAATCCCCATTTTAGATAGTCGCTCACTCGTTTTCTTCTCATGAGAAATACGTACTAAAGCCACTAACCAACGTTTAGGGTGCGCTACGCTCCTGCCAGTCACATCTGCCGGCAGAACTTCTTGTATGCTTTTTTTGCTATAAATCATCTATTTTACCCCACGCTTATTCGTCATTCTTTAACAAACAGAAACGAATAACGGTGCAAAGATGACCATATTTACCAATATACGCAAATAAAAAACAATAATATTTTCGTTAAACGACCATAATAAGAGAGAAATATCTGCTTGTTTCATTTTTCACACCTATTATTATATCATTTACGAACAATGAAATATTCGATATTTTCATTAACCAGCTCCTAAAAAAGAATTAAAATCCCCACCTCAAACAGAAGATTTTACCAGTAAAAGAAAAAAAATAACTATTCTGAGAAAAAAAAATAAAGAAAGGATGCAGTATTCTATAAACTGCTGCATTTAACTTATAAACGGGAGAAAAAAAGAATCAAACCTATATATCATATTAAGACCTGAAACCTGAACTTGACAAGTGGGGAGAAATTAGAGAGAGAGAGTATTTTACAAACGTCCCCAAAAACGAGAACCCCTGCCGACTGTAGAAGCCGGCAGGGGTTTATTTTTACTACTAAGGAGTCCGAAAAGAAAGTAAGACGTTATTCTTTCCAAGCACCTCCGCTTATTTACAATATTTCTTTATAAGTTCATCCACATTCGGATCACCCAGCTCTTTCGCTTTATTGAAGTTTCCGCAAGCTTCGTCCGTCTTCTTCAACTGTATCTGACAAAGGCCCAACAACCGGTATGCTTCCCCATATTTCGGCTCGTCTTTCAGAATTTCATTCAGTATCTTCATGGATTCTTCGTAGCGTCCTACACGCAGATTAACCACTGCATGTTCTGCCCGATAAGTCAGATCTTTGGGACTCAATTCAATCGCTTTCACGATATCATCCAATGCACGCTGATATTGGCGGGCTTTCAACGCAGCCTGCTCACGATAATAATAGAAAAGGTCATTGACCTGTCCGTTCACAGCCTTATAATAAGCATCATAATCGAGCATTGCATTTCTTGCCTGATCGTTATTCATATACATCTGTGCACGTTCCAGCAGATAAGGGGCAAAATTTGCCGTGACAGGCTGCGGACAACGAGCAATGCAACTGTCCATCAATGCCAACACTTCTTTGGCATCTGCCTTCAGCAATTCTTTCGTCTTGGCGGCACTAAAGAATGAGGCTGCTGAAGCCAGATTGCTGGCATTCACCTTCTCATAAGCGGCCAAAGCACCTGCATAGTCCTGCTGTGCAAAAAGTATATCTCCTTCCAACTGCGTATAAACGGGCAAAGGATCGATAGCCATCGCCTGACGGAGATTCTTCAAAGCCGTATCATACGTCCAGTCTTTATAAGTCGTTTCCGGTTTTGAAAGCTGATAACCGTATATCAGCTTGGCGATATTATAATACACATCATCCTTTTTAGCCGCCACCTTCAAGGCTTGATTAAAGTCGGCTACAGCCTTGTCAAAATAAGACTGGTCATCCTTACCTTTTGCTACGTAATAGTTGGCACGACGGATATATCCATCGGTACTGCTGGGGAACTGGCGAATGAAATCGTCCAGCAATTTCTCATATTCATCAGCCGACATCTGCGTGGAAGCCATAAACAGATACACCAATGCCTGATCCTCCGCTTCGGGCAATCCTTTCCGGATACCGATATTCTTCAGAGCAACGTCTCCCAAAGACAGAGCACTAATCTTCTGCGACATTGCAAAAGCTGCCCCTGCCGCATAACAAGTCGTTACCGTATCCGCACCGGAGGACTTCTGTGAAATACCGAACACCTGGCCTTCCGCATTCATCACCGGGCAACTCACCATCTTGTCTTTCATCTGCATACTCAAGGTATAGTAATGATATTCTCCGGCAATTTTCGATACATCCTTCACTTTACCCGAAACACAGGCAATGCTCTTCTGCGTAGAATAAGGAAGCATCCATGCGTCAGCGCCTGCAGCCGGAGCAGTAGTCGCCACTACCAGTGACGGCACTTTCTTCTCGGTGATGGCCACACGAAACTTGATCACATCGTACATATCATCTGCTCCCAAAATCAGGCTGACCGGCATTTGCTTGCCTTCGGCTGTGACAATCACCGCACGCTCAGCCCCTTTGAAAAGACTGTAGTCAGAAAGAGCCAGTCCGTCTTCGGATACGAAAAATCCGTTTCCGGTATTCAGCATCTTGTCATTCTTATCATAAGTTATTACTGAGAAAACAGCACGTTTCGCCTTCTCCACCCATTTCGGGGTTTGCGCCAGACCGCTCTGTACCAAGAGGAAAAGCGCTAAAGGTAAGATTAAAAGTTTCTTCATATCAGTCGTTGTTTCTTTGTTTCACAGCTTCATAAATCAAAATACCGGCAGCTACGGAAACATTCAGAGATTCGATGGTTCCCAGCATCGGTATCTTCACCCATTCGTCACAGAGAGCCAGATGATCATATGATACACCGGTGTCCTCCGCTCCCATGATGATACACATCGGTCCCGTATAATCGGCTTTCGTATAGTCATAATCTCCTTTCTCGGTAGCAGCAACGATACGGAAACCGCTGTCCTTAAGATACTGCAAAGTCGCACGCAGATTCTGTTCGCGGCAGACAGGCAATGTATGCAACGCACCTGCGGAAGTCTTCATGGCATCGGCATTCACCGATACGCTGCCACGCGCAGGAATAATCACCGCATCCACCGCAGCACATTCACAGGTACGGGCTATCGCACCGAAGTTACGCACATCCGTTATGCCATCCAGCATCACAAAAAACGGATTCTTGCCTTGCTCGAATAAGAAAGGAACGAGGTCTTCCGTCTTCTGATAGGTCACAGAGGAAATGAAGGCGACCACACCCTGATGATTCTTCCGTGTGATGCGGTTGATACGTTCCACCGGCACACGCTGAACAGGAATCAGCAATCCTTTCAATGCTGCGAAAAGCTCTTTGGAAAGATCACTTTGAATGTCTTTCTTAACGAGGATCTTATCAATCTCTTTTCCAGCCTGAATGGCCTCTATGACGGCACGGACGCCGAAAATCATTTCACTTTTATCGGTCATTGTAATTTTGAATTATAAATTTTGAATTATGTATTATGAAGTACGGGCCAACAGGGCCTTCGCATTGCTGAGAGCAGCCTCGGTCAATGTGGCTCCGCTCAGCATGTGAGCGATCTCCTCTACCCGTTCTTCATCGGTGAGACGGCGGATATGGCTGTTCGTTTCCGTATCGCTGTCCTTCTTATATACCTTATAATGAGCGCGCCCGCGAGCTGCGATCTGAGGCAGATGTGTGATACTGATCACCTGACGGTTACAGTCCCCCATTTCCTGCATCATATCCGCCATACGGTCGGCTATTTCACCGGAAACTCCGGTATCGATCTCATCAAATACAATTGTAGGCAATTTCACCGCACCGGCGATCATCGCTTTGATAGAAAGCATCACACGCGCGATTTCACCTCCGGAAGCAACGGAAGATATGCTTTGCAACGTTCCGTTCTTGTTGGCGGAGAACAGGAAGTTGACAGTATCCTCCCCCTGTATGCCCGGTTCTTTCTTCAATCCCATTTCCACTTGGAAGCGGACGTTGGGCATACCCAGCGGGACCAGCCGTTCAGCCAGTTGTTTCTCCACTTCACGGGCGGCTGCCGCACGGGCTTTTGTCAGCACGGCAGCTTGCTTCTTCACCCGTTCATACTGGGCTTCCTTGCGGGCAGTCAGTTCGGCTATGCGATCATCATAAGAGGTGATCTCGGACAACTTAGTGCGATATTGGTCTGCCAAGGCCATCAATTCTTCAAGTGTCTGTACCCGATGCTTCTGTTGCAGGGAGTAAATCAGATTCAGACGATCGTTCACTTCATCCAGACGGGTAGGATTAAACTCGATGGATTCTCCCTGTGCTGAGACTTCCTGCGAAATATCTTTCAATTCAATGTAGGCACTTTCCATGCGGTCGCTCAGTTCTCCGGCAGGCTGATACACCTTTTTCAGATTATTCAGCGTATTCAGATTATCTTTCAGGAAAGAAAGTAGTCCGCCTTCGTCCGAGAAAAAAGACTGTTCGATGCGGTAAAGCCCCGCTTTGATCTCTTCAGCATGACTCAGAGTTTCCGCCTCCTGCTCCAGTTCGCTCTGCTCCCCTTCCACCAGATGAGCTTCCTCCAGTTGTTCCAGCTGGAAACGAAGATAGTCCTCATCCGTCCGGCTTTGCTCGGCAAGTGCCGTCAGCTCGGACAGTTCACGGTCGAGCTGCCTCCATTCGTTATACAGTGAATGATACTTCTCCAGCGCATCATCGTTATGAGCCAGAATATCGAGCACATTCAACTGAAAACCTTCTTTATTGAGCAAGAGGTTCTGATGCTGTGAATGTACATCGATCAGCTGTTCGCCCAGTTCCTTCACCTGTGCCAGCGAAGCAGGCGTATCATTAATGAATGCACGGCTTTTGCCGGACGCCTGCACTTCGCGCCGCAGGATACATTCCTCGTCGTCGTATTCCAGTTCGTTCTCTTCAAAAAACGGGCGCATACCGTAAGCCGAGATATCAAAACGTGCTTCGATAATACATTTAGAAGCTCCACGACGAATCGCTTTCACATCGGCACGCTGTCCGAGCAGCAGACCGATGGCTCCCAGAATAATCGATTTTCCGGCCCCCGTCTCGCCTGTGATGACCGAGAAGCCTGTTTCAAAACCGATATCCAGTTTTTCTATCAATGCGTAATTCTGAATATAAAGTGAACGTAACACCTTCTGTAAATTAAAAATTAAACCTAAAAAATAAAGATCAGTGAGTCAAGACGGAAACCAGATGATCGATGATGTCTTGCGCTACTTCCTGTTTGGGCTTCAGAGGATAATCCTCGCGACCTTTGCGATCAATAATGCTAATCTTGTTTGTATCGTGACGGAAGCCGGCTCCCGCATCATTCAGAGAGTTGAGGACGATAAAGTCAAAGTTTTTACGTTCGAGCTTTCCTTCGGCATTCTGCTGTTCGTTATTTGTTTCGAGGGCAAACCCCACTAACAGTTGATTGTCTTCTTTGATCTTTCCCAGACTTGCAGCAATGTCCTGCGTAGCCTGAAGATGCAAGGTCAGTTCTTCTTCCTTCTCCCGTTTGATCTTTTTGCCGGCCACCGTTTCCGGACGGAAATCGGCGACTGCCGCACAAAGAATCCCCACGTCGGAAGTCGGGAAACAGGTTTGCGCTGCCTCATACATTTCCTGAGCAGATTCCACATCTATCCGGTGGATACGCGAATGCTGCGTTTTCAGTTGCACCGGTCCGGCGATCAACGTCACCTCTGCCCCACGACGGGCACATTCTTCCGCCAAAGCAAATCCCATCTTACCGGAAGAATAATTGCCGATAAAACGGACCGGATCGATCTTTTCGTAAGTCGGTCCGGCAGTTATCATAATTTTCCTTCCCTGAAGTTCGGTACTCGCAGAGAAAAACTCGTCCAGCACACGGATAATATTTTCCGGTTCTTCCATACGCCCTTTGCCGACCAGATGGCTGGCAAGTTCACCCGTTGCGGGTTCAATGATGCGATTGCCATAGGAACGCAATATATCCAGATTCTTCTGTGTAGAAGGATGTGCATACATATCGAGGTCCATAGCCGGTGCAATGAATACCGGAGCTTTGGCCGAAAGATAAGTGGTTATCAGCATATTGTCTGCTATCCCGTTCGCCATCTTTCCGATGGTGGAGGCGGTAGCGGGTGCGATCAGCATGGCATCCGCCCACAGACCCAAGTCCACATGGCTATTCCACGTACCATCCCGTTGGGCAAAGAACTCGCTGATGACCGGCTTACTGGTCAAAGCCGAAAGAGTGATGGGAGTAATAAATTCTTTTCCCGCCGGAGTAATGACCACCTGCACTTCCGCTCCCTGCTTTATCAGCCCACGGATAATGTAACAAGCTTTATAAGCAGCGATGCTACCGGTTATTCCAAGAATTATCTTTTTTCCTTTTAGCATTATTTTGTAATCAAATTACTCATTTCACGCAGACGGATCTTAGTCAGCACCGCCTTGGTATTCAACGTGAAATCACTGTTTAAAATCCAGCTGTAGTATCCGGGGTCTTTCTTCAGCACCTCGGCTACAGACATTCCTTTATATTTTCCGAAATTAAATACTTCCACACCATTGTCGTCATACACCATCCGTCCGGCAAAGTCCACATTCTTAGTGAAACTTGAATATTCTGCCAGGAAGGCGATGTCGTTCTGAAGATCCGGATAGCGGTCGAGCTGTGCTTTCAGCACCTCATAAGTGGCACGTGTATCGGCCTCGGCCGTATGGGCGTCTTCCAGACTCTTTTCGCAATAGAACTTATAGGCAGCCGAAAGGGTACGTTGCTCCATTTTGTGGAAAATCACCTGTACATCGACAAACTTACGCTTCGTCATATCGATATCTACACCGGCACGAAGAAATTCCTCTGCCAATACCGGAATATCGAAGCGGTTAGAGTTGAATCCTGCCAAATCGCAGCCTTCAATGTCACGGGCCACATTCTTTGCCACCTCCTTGAAAGTCGGGCAGTCCGCTACATCGGCGTCATAAATGCCATGTACGGCAGAAGAGGCTTCAGGAATATGCATTTCGGGATTGATACGCATTGTTTTCGTTTCCTCATTCCCGTTAGGATATACTTTCAGATAGCAAATTTCAACGATCCGGTCTGTGTTGATATTGGTTCCCGTTGTCTCCAGATCGAAGAACACAATCGGGTTTTTCAAATTTAATTTCATTTCTTTCTTTAATGGATAATGGATAATGGAGAATTGATAATGGATAGGAAACATAAAAAATGGATAATTCCTGACCACTGACAGCGCAGCTCATTATCCATTATCCATTCTCAATTATCCATTAAATAATTAATTAATCGTTCAGCATCATCGGCATCAGCAGCATCAGCAAGTCTTCATTTTCTTCCTGTTCTACCGGCACAATGACTCCGGCACGCGACGGGTCGGCAAGCTCGATTACCACTTCATCGGCCGAAATATTGTTCAGGATATCGATGAGGAAAGTAGACTTGAATCCGATGCTCATAGCGGCACCCGAATATTGGCAAACTTGTGTTTCTTCGGCAGAAGTGGAGAAATCGATGTCCTGTGCGGAAATCACAATCTGATTCTCCTGCATACGCAGCTTGATCAAACTGCTTGCCTGTGAAGAAAAGATAGACACACGGCGCAAAGCTCCGATCAGTTGCTGACGGTCTACAGTCACTTTATGAGGGTTGTTCTGCGGAATTACCGAGTTGTAGTTCGGATAGCGTCCTTCGATCAGGCGGCAGACCATGCGGTAGCTTTCCAGCATAAACACAGCGTTGCGTTCGTCAAATTCGATGGTTACTGTTCCCTGTTCTTTCGGAAGCAGGTTTTTCAGCAATGTAGCGGGCTTCTTCGGAAGGATGAACGCGGCACGTTCGTTTCCTTTGGCAGCCAGCGTTTTGCAACGTACCAGCTTATGACCGTCCGATGCCACCATCGTGATGTCTTCTGTTGTAATATCGAAATATATACCGTTCATTACCGGACGGAGCTCGTCATCGGCAGTTGCGAATACCGAACGGTTGATGCCACCCAGCAGTACACCTGCTTCCATCTCCACGCGGACTGCATTTTCGCCCAACACAGCCGACTGCGGAAATTCGTCAGCATTCTGTCCCATCAGACTATATTTTCCGTTCTGATACTGCACGGTGATTTCATAATTGTCCGTGTTGACGTAGAATGTCAACGGTTGTTCCGGAATTTCTTTCAGTGCATCAAGCAATGTTTTCGCTACTACGGCAAAACGCCCGTTTGTATCGCTTTCATTTACCTCAACGGTTGTCACCATGGTCGTTTCACTGTCAGAAACAGTCACAGACAATGTTCCGTCTTCCAATTCGAAGAGAAAACAATCGAGAATAGGCAGCGCATTCTTTGAGTTAATTACACGACTGATAGCCTGTAAATGGCTGGAAAGAGCAGTACTTGAAACGATAAATTTCATATATTTTCGAGTATTTAAGTTTTGAATTATATATCGCACAAAGTTACGAAAAAAGATTCGTGCTGCCCAAGAAAACGAAAGAAAAAACAAGCATTGTGTGAGGGATATTCCTAAAAAATTGTAACTTCGCCGCAGAATTTAAAATTATCGCAATGGAATTTACAGGAAAAATCATCGCTATCCTCCCTCCGAGAGGTGGAGTTTCAAAGACTAGCGGCAACGAGTGGAAATCACAAGAGTTCGTAATCGAAAACCATGACCAATATCCGCGCAAAATGTGTTTCGACGTATTTGGCGCCGACAAAATCGAACAGTTCAACATTCAGATGGGCGAAGAACTGACCGTATCATTCGACGTTGACGCCCGTCAATGGAACGACCGCTGGTTCAACAGTATCCGTGCATGGAAAGTTGAACGTGTAGGCGCAGGTGCTCCTATGGCTCCGGGTGCCCCCGTTCCTCCCCCGGCTCCGTCTGCTACCCCGGATTTCACGATGGGTGACGCAAAAGACGACCTGCCGTTCTAAGAATTAAAAACAATCTGCATAAAAAACTCCCGATGGAACTATTTCTGCCGGGAGTTTTTTTTATGACTGTCCCCTGCAGTAACCAGACACCGGACTGAAGTGAATTCACCTCGGGGCCAACGCAGATTCAGCAGCGAGCTGAAAAGGACTGAGCAGCAAGGCGAAAGGAATTGAGCAGCGAGCTGAAGGAGATTGAGCAGCGAGACGAAGGAGATTGGACAGCGAGACGGAAAAGCCCCCATGAAGGTATGCCAAAAGTCAATAGTAACTAAACTCTCCTCCTTCAGGAAGGAGGAGTACCCGTAGGGGGAGGTGGTAGGTGAATACATAATCCTATCATTTACAAAGAAATAGAAATAAACATTATTTCTCCTACCACCTCGGTCTGCGACCATTCCTCCTTCCCGAAGGAGGAGAATAGAGATAGAATCGATTTTTTAGCCCCCACTTTAGTTCTTTTGACACCCCTTCATGAATTCTCTCAAAGGCATCTTACGGAATGGAATAAAAAGTGAATCAGCGGCGGCAAAATTCTCTATTTTTTTTCTTATTAATTCTATTTCTTTAGAATAGAATTATATACTCTTCTCTACTCTACTGGTTTCCATTCGGTTTTCGCGCCCTGCCAGAAGGCGTTTCAGAGCTTTTAGTTTCGCAAATTAAGAGCTATTTTTCCCCTCTATTTTTCGCCAGTTTTTTTCTTCGAATTCTATTCGGATTTATACTTCAAAACAATGTTGGGATAGACCATCCCGTCCGCACAAGTAAACTGCGCAAAAAGAATGAAATTACGGAAAAATTCGGAGTTGCGGAGAAAGAATTCCGGCACGTAATGAACCTGATGTCCGGACTGTTCGAGTACGTGTCCAAAGTCCGCCATCAACATGAAATGATACGAATCGGACAATCCGTCCGTCCCCGCCCGATAAGCCAAAGCGCCGTCAAGCACTTCGTCATTATCCAGCTGGCGGATATATCGTGACAAACTATCTTCATCGGGGGCAAGCAGTAAACGTCCGCCATAAAATGTAGCGAAAACATGCAAGGACGGCTCTACAAAACTGGTTAGTTGCGTAAACAACGTTGTTTGAGGCAACCTGTACACAGGGTATGCTTTAGAGGGAGTATAACAAAAAGTTATACGTGAATTCCGGCCTGTTCCTTCCTCTGCCGGAGCCGTATTTACCAAAGAGCGCAACATCCTTTCCGCCTCAGCCACATCCATCACCGAGAGACTTAAAACAGCCGCAGGCCCCATCAGAGAGTCTTCCCGCTGAAAAAGACAGGCCACCAAATCCTGCCCCGTATTCTCTGCCAGATAACGTGACAATTCCCGATCTCGATTCAGCACTTCACTCGTTCTGCCTGCCGTTGCATATTCCTGCGTATCGCCATAGGAAAGCAGGGATGCCCAGTCCGTAATGCCCTGTTTGCTGAAATAAAATGCAGTGGAAGGCAGTGTTTCGCCCGGAAATCCTTTGACAGATTCCTGCTGGCGGATTACATTTATAAAGTTAAAACAAGTATCTACATAATGGCTGACTCCGGAGAAATAAATGAAATCATCCTTCAGCTTCATATCAAACTCCGTCCATCCCATCATTCCTGCCAGACGAGTGTAGACGGTAGCAACAGTCGGACTTTTCTTCGGCGCCCGCACTTCTTTAAAAGCAGAGTCGGCAGCCAGCGACTTGCCGGTTTTGCGGATATCTATCACCTCCTCTATCAGCTTTTTCTGACAACTGAGCACCAGAAAGTCTTCCGTCAGATAGCAGGCGAGAAAATCACCGTCCGCCATCGGATAGATAATGATATCTTCACCCTTATAATCGAATGTTTTCGAAGGATAGCCCGACGAAACATATTTCTGCACAAAACGGTCGATCAGCGCACGGTCTCCATTCCCCAACCGGCAGTAAAGCACCTGATTACGATCATTGTCCGGCTCATGGAAACTGATCAGCATCTGATTCATTTGCCTGCTCAGACCGTGAGGAGCATCTTCGAGAAGAGAATAAAGATATTGTTTCAGATAAGAAAAGAGTTTGGAAACATAAAGATACTGGTGATCCCGACTACAGGTCAGCTCATCCACTTCCATTACAAATTCGGCTACATCTTCCGTCGCAAACACTGCTGAAACAGAGGACGGAACCAAGGTATAGAGATCAAAATCTTTCTGATCTTCGGCAGCCGACAACCTAAAAAAAGAGTACAACGCAAAACCTGAGCACAAAAGTACAACAGAAGAAGTGATCGCTATTTTCACTATCGTACGAAGTTTCATAATATTTGCTGTTTATCGGCTAGGGGCAAAAATAATAATTTCTACAAAGAAAACAAAACTTTTGCTAAAAAAATCACCAATAATCAGAAAATGATTTCCATTCCGTCATATGTAAGGTGAATATTTTCAGGAAGCTCCTTCTCTACCTTCTTGTGCAGCCCCATATCATGACTCATGTGGATGAAGTATGTCTCCTTTGCCCGAATACGTTCTGCCACCTTCAATGCCTCCTCCAGATTCTGGTGAGTAGGATGAGGAGCGATACGAAGCGCATTCATAATCAGAACATCTATCCCTTCCAATTGTTCATACGATTCTTCGGGCATGGTGAGCATATCCGTGATATACCCCAGCCTGCCGATACGGTAACCCAGAATCGGCAGCCGACCGTGCATCACCCGCAAAGGCACCACTTCCGTATAGTGGATGGAAAAGGCGTGTCCGATCTCGATTTCCTGCAAGGGAATATCAGGTACACCGGGATAACGGTGATCGACAAAACAATAAGGCATCCGCAAACGCAATGCGCGTGCCACATATTCTTCGGCATAGATAGGAACCGCCCCGAAGCGGCAAAACGGACGCAAATCATCCAGCCCGCCCACGTGGTCATAATGTTCGTGCGTAATGAGCACACCGTCTATCTTCTCAAAAGGAAGGTGTAACACCTGCGCCCGAAAATCGGGCCCGCAGTCTATAAGTATCCGCGCATCTTCCGTCTCAACGATCGCAGACGCACGCAGACGATTATCTTTCGGATCGGCAGAAGTGCAGACCGGACAGGTACATCCAATCTGAGGAACTCCCGTCGATGTTCCGCTTCCAAGTATTCTTACTTTCATTTTCCAACCAAATTTACTTCCGGATGAATGTCTATGCCGAATTTCGCACGAACAGAAGCCCGCACCGCATCCGAAAGCGCAAGGACGTCGCTGCCTTTCGCTCCGCCCCGATTGACGAGCACCAAGGCCTGTTTGTCATGCACTGCCGCCGGACCTAATGCTTTTCCTTTCCAGCCGCACTGATCAATCATCCATCCTGCCGGAATCTTCACTCGTCCGTCATTCAGTTCGTAGAAGGGGATTCGGGGAAATTCCTGCTGCAAGGCTTCCAGTTTTTCGCGCGGAACGATGGGATTCATAAAGAAACTGCCGGCATTTCCCATCACTTTCGGGTCGGGCAATTTGCTTTCACGGATATCGATAATCACTTTCCGGAGGATCGGCAAGGTCAGTTCGGGATATTTTTCGAGCTCCTGACGGATGGTGCCGTAATCTAATGTATACCGTTCTTCCTTACTGAGCCGGAAGCAGACATAGGTCACAAATACGGATTTATTCTCCGGGCGTTTGAAAATGCTGTCGCGATAGGCATAGCCACATTCATCTACAGCATAAACACGCTCCTCACCGTGAATGTTCACTGTTTCGACAGAGGTGATCAGGTCTTTCACTTCCACGCCATAGGCACCGATATTCTGCACGGCACTCGCTCCCACTTCACCGGGAATAAGGGAGAGATTTTCCGTTCCATACCAGCCATGCTCTACACAATATCCTACAAAATCATCCCAGACCACGCCTGCTCCTACCCGCACGGCTACACTCCGTTCATCCTCTTCCGTCACCTCGATCCCTTCGATGCGGGAATGTAAGACCAGCCCTTCATAGTCTTTGACAAAAAGCAGGTTGCTTCCACCGCCTATATGCAAAAAAGGTGTCGTAAGGGCACCTTGAGCTATCAATGTCTTCAGTTCTTCTACCGAAGCATATTCCTGAAACCGTTCGGCATAGACATCAATGCCGAACGTATTGTGTGATAAAAGAGAATACATATCTTCCGTTTTTTCGTTGCTAAATACTGGTATCTTCAAACTTATACAGTTGCCATTCGCCTGCTTTCCGCCTGAAATATAGAATATTAGAGAAGCCGTTTCCGATTCCCTTCAAGGCGAGAATCTTTGTCGGCGAGTTATCATCATTCCGCTGTCCGTAATTGATATTCGAAAGGCGGTCTGTAGGCAATGCCGGCTTGAAAGCAAACCACTGGTTCAAATCAAGAGAGGTCTCCAGAATAGAGAAGTCATCGTCCGGATCTGAGGTGACAAAAGCCAGAGGCTCCTGCACACGCCGGCTTTGAAAAAGGCTGTCGGCAGCAAAATGACTGAAAAACTCCACAAAGTCTTCATTTTCATTCCGCTCAACAGGGCGCAGATTGATAGCCTCCAGTATCCATGCCCCTTTGATACGCTCAAAATAATACTTTTTCACCATTCGGGTTTTCACGAATATCCATTCCACCTGAACGGAGGTCAGTGAGGTGTCCCCCACCAAATCCATGTCTTCTTCTTTATCAAACAGGAGCGTATAATAATGCTGTTTGGTAAATAAGTCATCATGCTTCCAGTTGCGTTCTTCGATATTGGTTTTCTCATCTCCCTTGTAATAGGGCAACGGAAACTTGACACGCTGACGCTGCAAGGCATCATCGGAAGCAAAATTATAGATAAAATCGTCGAAAGATTCGTCCGCTTCTGTCGGTTTGGGCTCTTCCGGCAATTCCTCCTGATGGATCGAATCGGCTTTGTGCCGGATAGAATCCACCTCTTGAGTGATAGATGCAAAGGGGTCGATGTTCGTTTTCTTGTTTCCACAGGAACCAAGGATAGTGAGCACCAGAACCCCCGCAATTAGTTTTTTCATTTTTTCAGTTTCTCTCTTAGCTTTTCAAGCATATCCACCGTCATGCTTTCCAGATCGTAAGCCGGCTTCCACCCCCACTCCTCGCGGGCGCAAGTGTCATCCAGACTATCGGGCCAGCTGTCGGCTATGCGCTGCTTCAAAGGATCTACATCATAGATCATCTCGAACGCGGGCACATGCTTCTTGATGGCATGGAAAATCGTCTCAGGGTCGAAACTCATAGAGGCGATATTGAAAGCGTTGCGGTGTATCAGCTTGGTCGGATCTGCTTCCATCAGCATGATTGCTGCGTTCAGCGCGTCCGGCATATACATCATATCCATTAAAGTGCCTTCTTTGATAGGGCACACAAATTTTTCTCCTCTTACTGCCGAATAATAAATATCGACAGCATAATCGGTGGTTCCTCCTCCCGGAGGGGTCACGTTCGAAATGATGCCCGGGAAACGGACAGCACGTGTGTCAACACCGTATTTGTTAAAATAGTAGTCACTCAGCAACTCTGTCGTTACCTTGGTGACTCCATACATAGTACGGGGACGCTGGATAGTATCCTGTGGTGTCTGTGTATGAGGCGTGCTTGCACCGAACGATCCGATAGAACTGGGGGTAAATACCGCACATCCCTGCTCACGCGCCACTTCCAAAACATTCCACAGTCCGTCAATACCAATTTTCCAGGCTAGCTTCGGCTTGGACTCAGCCACCACCGATAGCAGTGCAGCCAAATTATATATGGTATCAATGTGGTATTCCTTCACCACCGATTCAATCATTTCACCATTCGTTACATCGACAACTGCCGACGGTCCCGACTCTTTTAACTCTCCTTTGGGCTCTGCACCCTGGATGTAACCTGCTACTACGTTTGTGTTTCCATAACGCCTGCGTAACTCCATCGTCAACTCGGATCCTATTTGTCCGGTGGCTCCAATAATCAAAATGTGTTTCATTTTTCCTTTTAAATAAAAGTGTTAAGCTAAATAGTGCGCAAAGTAAGCACTTTTTTTTCAGATTTAAATCAAAAAGATATTGTTTATTCCAAGAAAAATCGTGTCCTTTGCACCATTAACTTAATCACTCAAACATTATGTACGGTAAAATGAAAGAACACCTCAGCCAGACACTGGCTGAAATTAAGGAAGCCGGACTTTACAAAGAAGAACGACTGATCGAAAGTGCGCAGCAAGCTGCCATCACTGTAAAAGGAAAAGAAGTGCTGAATTTCTGCGCCAACAACTATCTGGGACTGTCCAATCACCCCCGTCTGATTAAAGCTTCTCAAGAAATGATGGAGCGCCGTGGATTTGGTATGTCATCTGTCCGCTTCATCTGCGGAACGCAAGATATACATAAGGAACTGGAAGCTGCTATCTCGGATTATTTCCAGACAGAAGACACCATTCTGTATGCAGCCTGTTTCGATGCCAACGGAGGTGTGTTCGAACCGCTTTTCAGCGAAGAAGACGCCATCATCTCGGACTCTCTGAACCATGCTTCTATCATCGACGGCGTACGTCTTTGCAAAGCGAAACGCTATCGCTATGCCAACGCGGATATGAAGGATCTGGAAAGATGCTTGCAAGAAGCTCAGGCACAACGTTTCCGTATCGTTGTTACCGACGGCGTATTCTCTATGGACGGCAATGTAGCACCTATGGATCAGATCTGTGACTTGGCCGAGAAATATGATGCACTCGTAATGGTGGACGAATCGCACTCTGCAGGTGTGGTTGGCGCTACGGGCCACGGCGTCAGCGAACTGTACAAGACTTACGGACGCGTAGACATCTATACGGGAACACTGGGCAAGGCTTTCGGAGGCGCATTGGGAGGATTTACCACCGGCCGCAAGGAGATCATCGACTTACTGCGTCAGCGCAGCCGTCCTTATCTGTTCTCCAACTCATTGGCTCCGGGTATCATCGGTGCAAGTCTCGAAGTATTCAAGATGCTGAAAGAAAGCAATGCGCTGCATGACAAGCTGGTAGAGAATGTAAACTATTTCCGTGACCAAATGACAGCTGCCGGATTTGACATCAAACCGACACAAAGTGCCATCTGCGCCGTTATGTTGTATGATGCCAAACTCTCTCAGATTTATGCCGCACGCATGCAGGAAGAAGGCATTTATGTGACGGGATTCTATTATCCGGTCGTTCCGAAAGAACAGGCACGTATCCGTGTACAAATCTCTGCCGGACACGAGAAAGCACACCTCGACAAATGTATCGCTGCTTTTATTAAGGTTGGCAAAGAACTAGGAACCTTGAAATAAGTAATAAGTAATAGGTAATAGGTAATAATCGTAGCTGCCGGTAGCTTTACCCGCATGACCTATTACTTATTACCTATTACTTATTACCTATTATTTATTACCTATTACCTATTTTTCAAGATGGAAGAACTTACGCTCACTACTCCTGCTTTGCTTTTTTCGGCTGTTTCGCTGATTTTGCTGGCTTATACCAATCGTTTTTTATCGTATGCGCAGCTGGTGCGACAGTTGCGGGACCGCTATATGGAAAATCCTACGGATATCACGGTAGCACAAATCGAGAATTTGAGGAAACGGTTGAATCTGACACGCACGATGCAGGGACTGGGGATAGCAAGCCTCTTTTTCTGTGTAGTCAGTATGTTTCTTATTTACATCGGACTGCAGTTGTTATCGGTTTATGTATTCGGACTGGCATTGATACTGTTAATCGCTTCTTTGGGTGTATCCTTCCGCGAAATACAGATTTCTACCCGCTCGCTGGAGATTTATCTGGGGGCTATGGAAAAAGGAAAGATAAAGAAATAGCCCGGCAGGGAAGTTGATAAGTAAGATAAAAAAAGAAGCTGTCTGAATATAAACCCAAACAGCTTCTCTTATATAATTTTCTATTTTTCAGATCATTATCAGCGTTGTCCCAATTGTGAATCAACAAAGAAAATACCGGTATCACCAGCTTTCTTGATTTTATCCACAATTCCCTGTGCAGTAGCTTCTTCTTCTACCTGTTCGCGGACAAATCCCCACAAGAAATCCTGAGTAGCTTTATCTTTTTCAGCAGCAGCCACATCTACCAGCTTGTCTACCAATGCAGATACATGGCATTCGTGTTTGTAAACGTGTTCAAACACTTCCAGCGGAGTACCCCAGCCATTGGGAACCACATCAATCTTGTCAACTATAGCAGTTCCGCCACGTTTGATGATGTAATCGGCCATTGCATAAGCATGTCCCATTTCTTCCTGAGATTGTTTCTTCATCCAATGTGCAAAGCCACTGAAACCTTCTTTCTCAAAGTAGAAAGACATTGCCAGATACAGGTTAGAAGACCACATTTCAGCAGTGATCTGCTCATTGATTGCTTTCTGTAATTTTTCTGAAATCATAATCGTATATTTTTATTAAGTTGTTAATGTAGTTTTCTTTTGAACTCATTACAAAAATAACAAGATTTCAGTTAAAATTGTTCCAAGCTCCCTGCATTTTTAAACTACATTCACATTTTATTTACACCAGCTCGTCCGAAGTGTATCCTTTCGGCAGTTCACGGCAGTTGTATCCGGATGCCATAATCTCACCGTAGGCACCTGCGGAACGAAGTGCAATCAGGTCCCCCCGCTTCACTTTGTTCAGGTCAATCGCTTTACCGAAAACGTCTGATGATTCACAGATCGGACCTACTACGTCATAAGCCTCTACAGGTTCTTCCGAAGTAATGTTTTCCATCTTGTGGTAAGCCTGATACAAAGCCGGACGAATCAGGTCTGTCATACCTGCATCGAGGATGGCAAATTTCTTCTTCGTTCCCTGCTTTACATACAGCACTTTCGATATCAGAGAGCCGCACTGTCCTACCACCGCACGTCCCAGTTCGAAGTGCAATGTCTGATAAGGACGCAGTTTCAGCTGTCCGGCATAGGTAGCAAAGTAGCTTTTGAAGTCCGGAACGGACTGGCGGTTCGGATGACCGTAGTCAATGCCCAGACCACCACCGACATTGATATGCTCTACCAGAATACGGCGGGCTTCGAGCTTGTCCTGCAATTCATTCACCCGGTTACAAAGAGCGATGAAATCGCCCATATCCAATATCTGTGAACCGATATGGAAGTGCAGACCGATGAATTTTACATTCTTCATTTCCAAAGCCACATCGATCACCCTGTCCATGTCCTGCATACTGATACCGAATTTGTTTTCAGCCAGACCGGTGGTGATATTGGCGTGCGTATGCGCCCCGACATCCGGATTGATACGGAAAGCGACATTAGCGATCTTATTTTGAGCGGCAGCCAGTTCGTTGATGACTTCCAGTTCGGGGATAGACTCTACATTGAAACAGAAGATGCCATATTCCAGTCCGAGGTTGATCTCCCAATCCGCTTTCCCGACTCCGGCAAAAACGATTTTATTGGCAGGGAATCCGGCACGGACAGCGGCACGGATTTCTCCGCCACTCACGCAGTCTGCTCCCATTCCGCTTTCACGGATAATGGTAAGTACTTTCGGATTGGCATTCGCCTTCACGGCATAATGTACGGAATAGCTAGGATATTTGGCAACCTCTTGGTTAATAGCCGACAATGTATCACGCAGCACTTTCGTATCATAATAATAGAAAGGTGTCTGCAAAGTACGGAATTTATCGATTGGAAATATTCCTTTCATAATTCAAGAAACTTGTTTAGTTAGTTAAAAAGAGCGCTTTTATCAGTATCAATAAAAGCGCTCGTATTATTTGTGGAATTATTTGTTGTTGAAAAGCATATCGCTCAGCGACTGCAACGCCGTCTTCTTATCGCAATCCCGGATAAGGAAGGAAATATTGTAGTTACTTCCTCCGAAGGAAATCATTCGCACAGGTATGTCCCGCATCGCATCAAGCGCTTTAGCTTCGAAACCGACATTCTCCCATTCCAGGTCACCTACTACACAGATAATACACATATCCTTGTCAACAGTGACAGTACCGTATTTTTTCAGGTCGTCCAGAATCTCGTTCAGATGCTTGGTGTTGTCTATTGTAACAGATACACCGACCTCTGAAGTACAGATCATGTCAATAGAAGTCTGATAACTTTCAAAGATCTCGAATACTTTACGCAGGAAACCATGAGCAAGCAACATACGGCTTGATTTGATCTTGATAGCTGTAATATTGTTTTTGGCAGCTACGGCTTTAATCTTACCTTTCTCCGTGTCATTAGAAATTAGTGTTCCGGGAGCATCCGGGTCCATTGTATTCAGCAGACGTACAGGTATATTGGCATATTTAGCAGGCTGGATGCAAGTCGGGTGCAGGATTTTTGCACCGAAGTAAGCCAGCTCGGCTGCTTCTTCGAAATGCAGCTGACGAACCGGAGCTGTCTTGTCCACAATGCGCGGGTCGTTATTGTGCATACCGTCGATGTCCGTCCATATCTGGATTTCGGAAGCCTTTACGGCAGCACCGATCAAGGATGCGGTGTAATCGCTGCCACCACGCTGCAGGTTGTCTATCTCACCGTAAGCATTGCGGCAGATGAAACCTTGTGTGATGTAAATCTCCATATCCGGATACAATTCCAGTTGTGTCTGCAGTTTCTCCTTAATATATACAGGGTCCGGTTCCGCGTTCTTGTCAGTACGCATGAATTCCAAAGCCGGAAGCAATACGGACTTCACACCGCATTCCTGCAGGTAGAAGTTGACCATAGCCGTAGAAATAAGCTCTCCCTGTGCCAAAACCACTTTCTCTTCGAACAAAGTGAAAAGGTCTTTAGTATAGGAGCGGATGTAGTCGAAGTGAGACTTGATGACTTCCAGACCTTTCTGTTTATATTCCTGAGTTGCAAAAAGCTCATCAACGTGCTGTTTATATTTTGATTCCAGCTTATTGATAATCTCGTTGGCACCCTCCGGATTCTTCTTATACAGATAGTCCGAAATTTCCACCAATGTATTTGTTGTTCCTGACATTGCAGAAAGGACAACAATCTTCTGTTCACCATCGGTAATCAATTTGGCTACTTCCTTCATCCGCTGAGCAGAACCCACGGAAGTTCCTCCAAACTTTAAAACTTTCATTTTCGTTACTGTTTTAGTTATCTATATTTAAATCTATTTCTATTGTTCTCTGTCTGGGCATGTATTCGTCTGTCACATCCGTTATACGATGTTCGGAACAGCGGTATACACTGCCGGGATATTCTTTCAGCAATTGCAGATTGTGCGTTGTCATCACTACCGACGAACCGGATTCGCAGATGTTGTGCAACAATTCAACGATGGACTTGCCTGTTTCCACATCCAGATTTCCGGTCGGCTCGTCTGCCAGGATAATAGCCGGAGAATTGAGCACGGCACGTGCGATAACGATGCGTTGCTGTTCGCCGCCGGAAAGTTCGTTGGGGAGTTTATAGCCCTTGTTGGACATTCCCACGAGGTCGAGCACTTCCTCTATTCTTTCCTGAATTTCCCGTTTGTTCTTCCAGCCAGTGGCACGAAGCACAAATTCCAGATTGTTGTAAACGGTACGGTCCGTCAGCAGCTGAAAGTCCTGAAACACAATTCCCAGCTTTCTTCTCAACTGAGGGATATGCTTGCGTTTGATTGAACGCATATTATAGCCCAGCACTTCCGCTTCGCCGTCGATTACGTCCAGTTCGCCGTAAAAGGTTTTGAGCAGGCTCGTTTTCCCCGAACCTACCTTCCCGATCAGATAGACGAACTCTCCTTTGTGCAATTCCAGATTGACATCGCTCAGTACACAGAGTTCCTGTTGATGGATTTCTACGTTTTTATATTGAATTAATGCTTCTTCCATGTACTGCTATGTCTTTCCTGCAATTCGCGTGCAAGGTCTTCGATCCGATAGCCTTTTGAAGTTAATAATACAATCATGTGATAAATCAGGTCGGCTCCTTCATAGATCAGACGTTCGTTTGTTCCATTCGTAGCTTCGATCACTGTTTCGACAGCTTCCTCACCTACTTTCTGAGCGATCTTGTTGATTCCGGATTCGAACAGGCTGGTGGTGTAAGAACCTTGGGGCATTTCTTCGTGACGTTTGTCAATGAAATCCTGCAATGCTTTCAGGAACATAACCGGTTCTTCGTTTTTCTCACCCCAGCAAGTATCTGTGCCTGTATGACAAACAGGACCTGCCGGATCTGCCTGGATCAACAGGGTATCGTTGTCACAATCCGCTTTGATAGATACCACATGAAGGAAGTTGCCGCTTTCTTCTCCTTTCGTCCAAAGACGATTTTTGGTACGGCTGAAGAAAGTTACTTTTCCGGTTTCCACCGTTTTATCGTAGGCTTCCTTGTTCATGAAGCCCAGCATCAAGACTTTGCGTGTCTCGTTGTCCTGTATGATAGCCGGAACAAGTCCGTTCATCTTATCGAAATCCAATTCCATCTTATATTAAGTTCTAATTACTATTTCAATTTACTATACCGTTTGTGTGAGCCCATGCCGCCTCACCCTCTGATGGTTATTCCTTCGCCGCAAAGATACGATTTTAATTCGGGAATTTTAATTTCTCCGAAATGAAAAACGCTGGCAGCCAACGCCGCATCTGCTTTTCCTACTAAAAAAGCATCACGGAAGTGTTCTTTCAGCCCTGCCCCACCCGAAGCGATCACGGGAATAGAGAGTTGATCGGCCAAGGAAGCAAGCGCCTCGTTCGCATAACCGGTCTTCACCCCATCATGGTTCATGCTCGTAAACAGGATTTCGCCTGCTCCACGCTCCTGAGCCTCTTTGGTCCATGCCAGCAATTCTTTATCGGTTTCGATACGCCCGCCGTTCAGATAACACTTCCAGCCGTTTTCTGTTTGCTTGGCATCTACTGCCAGAACACAAACCTGAGAACCGAAGTTCTTGGCAATGTCATCAATCAGCTGAGGGTTGCGAATGGCGGAAGAATTGATCGAGATCTTATCCGCTCCGGCATTCAGCAGGCGATCTACATCGCTCAATTCATTGATGCCACCGCCCACGGTAAACGGGATATTGATATTGGCAGCAATCCGCTTTACCAGTTCCGTGAAAGTCTTACGTCCTTCATGACTTGCAGTAATATCCAGAAAAACAAGTTCATCTGCTCCTTGTTCGCTGTAAGCCCGCCCCAGTTCTACCGGATCACCGGCCTGGCGCAAATTGACAAAGTTCGTTCCTTTTACGGTCTGTCCGTCTTTTATATCCAGACAGGGTATGATTCTTTTTGCTAACACAATTCTATCTTATTTACTATTTGACAATTTAGATTCTACTAATCCGAGAACCTGCTTCCTTATTTTTCATTATAACAGGGTGCTTCCTTTCATTTTAGCACTCCTGATTATAAAAATATACGCAAATCTTTCAATGTTATATGCCCTTCGTACAATGCTTTACCGAAGATGACTCCGGGAACTCCGGCTTCATTCAAGGCGATTATGTCATCCACATTGCTCACTCCGCCACTAGCCATCAGGTAGAGATTCGGAAACTTCTCCAGCATTTCTTTATACAAATCGATAGAAGGACCTTTCAGCATTCCATCACAACTAATATCAGTACAAATAACTTTCTGAATACCTTTATTTATATAGTCTTCGAGAAATGGGAAAAGCTCACAGGCGCTTTCGTCTTTCCAGCCGTTTACGGCAATCTTATGTTCCTTGACGTCTGCTCCGAGGATTATTTTCTCACTGCCATATACTTCCAGCCAATGGCAGAACAGCTCCGGATCTTTCACGGCAACGCTTCCGCCTGTCACCATCTGAGCACCGCTTTCAAAAGCTATTTTCAAATCTTCGTCACTCTTTACTCCACCGCCAAAATCTACTATTAAAGAGGTACGCGTAGCAATCTGCTCCAATACCCGATGGTTGACTACGTGGTGAGAAGCGGCTCCGTCCAGATCTACCACATGAAGCCTGCGAACCCCGTTCGCTTCAAACTCCTTGGCTACTTCCACCGGATTTTCGTTATAGACCTTCTTACTATCGTAATCTCCCTGAGAAAGGCGTACACATTTCCCGTCAATAATATCAATGGCTGGAATAATTTCTATCATCTGTTTATATACAATTTGATCATTTACGATTTACTATTTTAGCTGTTCACTCCATCTTCTTATACCTGTCCTTTTCTTCTTCTCCGAAAAGCCGGAAATAGTTTATTATAAACGATGACCGAGTTTATTATAAACTATAGCGGAGTTTATTATAAACTGTTGCAACGTTTATTAGAGATCCAGAAAGTTCCTCAGAATCCTTTCACCTGTCTTCCCGCTTTTCTCCGGATGGAACTGGGTGGCATAAAAGTTATCTTTATGCAATGCCGCGCTGAACGGATGGATATAATCGGTTTCAGCAGCAGTGAAGTCACAAACCGGCACATAGAAACTGTGTACAAAGTAGACAAACTCTTCTTCGGTGAATCCTTCGAACAGTTTGCTGTTTGTCTTACCAATCGTATTCCAGCCCATATGCGGCACTTTATCTTCATGCTTCTGCGGAACAAAACGTTTCACGTCTACATCAAAGATATTCAGGCAGTCCACCTCACCTTCTTCGGAATGCCGGCACATCAGCTGCATACCGAGGCAAATTCCGAACACAGGCTGACGCAGATTCTTGATCAGCTCGTCGAGCCCTGTTGCTTTCAGGTGATTCATGGTAGTTCCCGCCTCTCCTACTCCGGGGAAAATCACTTTATCGGCAGATTGAAGTATTTCTTTATCGGCAGTAATCACCGCTTCTACCCCCAACCGCTTCAGAGCATAGTCCACAGAACGGATATTTCCGGCATTGTATTTTACAACTGCTACTTTCATCAGCTAAATATTACTGTTTTATTTTTATAAGCCAAAATCTTACGTTCGATATGCTTTTGTACCGCACGCGAAAGAACAATCTTTTCCAGGTCCTTTCCTTTATTTACAAGATCTTCTATAGAATCCTTATGTGTAATGCGCACTACATCCTGCTCGATGATCGGGCCTGCATCCAGCTCAGTCGTCACATAATGGCTGGTCGCACCGATAATTTTCACTCCACGCTGGAATGCGGCATGATAAGGTTTCGCCCCCACAAATGCCGGTAGGAAGGAATGATGGATATTGATAATCTTATTTGGATACGCATTGATCATCTGTTCGGAAATCACTTGCATATAACGTGCCAACACGATGAATGTAATTTTATGTTTGGCAAGCAATTCCATTTCTTTGCGTTCCTGTTCTTCTTTGGTCTCCTTGGTGATGGGGAACAAATAGAAAGGAATACCGAAACGCTCTGCCACGTGCTGCAAGTCCGGATGGTTGCTTATAATAAGAGGTATCTCCACGTTCCACTCTCCTGCCGTGTAGCGAGCCAACATATCGAACAGGCAATGAGACATTTTAGAAACGAATATAGCCATACGCGGTTTCACATCCGAGAAATAAAGACGGAAATCCATTTCATACTTCTGCCCATATAGCGTTCTGAAATAATCTTCAATCTTTTCCTGCGGAACCAGAAAATCTTTCAATTCCCATTCTATACGCATGAAGAAGATGTTCTCCACATGGTCTACATACTGATCCAGATAGATAATATTTCCTTTGTTTACCGTAATAAAGTCTGTCACTTCCGCGAGGATTCCCGGTTTGTCGGGACAGTGCAATAACAGTTTGGCTGTAGTCATCATTCTTTTTACTAATTTACTATTCCGGGCGGAAATTCTTCCACCTATCTAATTTTAGTGCGCAAAAATAACGATTTATTGCAAAACTACGAATTATTCAAGCAGAAAGTTGATATAAAAACGGTGATTTCTTACAGATAGAAAGATATCCAAGACTATTTCCAAAGAAGAAGATGACAAACTTCAGGATAGTGACACTATCGCCTCCGGATAATGACACTATCCCATCGTGATAGTGTCACTATGACGACCGGATAGTGTCACCATCCTGACTGAAGAAAAAACTAATATTTTTTTTCATTATAAAAGTACTCAAAATGAGACACTAAGCTTTTTTCTTGCTTTTTATTGGAAAAAAGTTTCATCAAAACATTTGCAGATTTACAAAAAACAACTACCTTTGCACCCGCAATCGAGAGAGATGCAGATTAACAAAATGAAATTCTGGTTCGGTAGTTCAGTTGGTTAGAATACATGCCTGTCACGCATGGGGTCGCGGGTTCGAGTCCCGTCCGGACCGCTTCTTTTAAGTAAGAAGCAAAGAGAAATAAAATGAATTAGTCTTTAATATTTGGTGCGTTAGTTCAGTTGGTTAGAATACATGCCTGTCACGCATGGGGTCACGGGTTCGAGTCCCGTACGCACCGCTTCTTAAGAAAGTAAAAAAGTCTTTGATTACATTGATAATCAAAGACTTTTTTTTTATGCATTACACGAAACCAAGATCGCTAACAGCTACAGTCTACGACTAAGACTGACGGATATCTTAAACATTCTGTTACCCGCCATCGGACATCAGACCTATAAAGTCATATATAAAAAAGATAATAATTCACTGCATCATCTGGGTTATTCAATTTTAAATAGCACCTTTGCATACATAAAGAAAATAGAATGATATATGAAAGAAGTAATTTTTGTATTATTAAATGAGTTCGCCGACTGGGAAGGCGCATTTATAGCTGCCTGCCTGAATCAGGGTGTTATGCCCGGAAGTCCTGTTCCTTATAAAGTGAAAACCTTGTCTATAACCAAAGAGCCTGTCTCTTCAATAGGGGGATTCAGAGTATTGCCTGATTATGATTTGAAAGATATGCCGGAAGATTATGCAGGTCTGATATTAATTGGCGGCATGAGCTGGTTTTCACCAGAAGCTGAATTAATAGTCCCGCTGGTAGAAAAAGCTATCAAAGATAAGAAAGTAGTTGGCGGAATATGCAATGCTTCCGTTTTCCTTGCTATGCATGGATTTCTCAATAACGTAAAGCATACGAGTAATACAATCGATTATCTGAAACAACATGTCGGAGAGAGATATACAGGTGATTCGAACTACGTTGATCAGCAAGCTGTAAGAGATGGAAAGATCATAACCGCTAACGGAACCGGACAACTGGAATTTTGCAGGGAAATACTATATGCATTAGAAGCTGATACAGCCGAAGCAATAGAAAAAAGTTATCTGTTTTATAAAAACGGATTCTGTCCGGAGTAATAAAAGCAAGGTTAAGTTTAACAATTACCGGATAACTAACATTAGATATAAAAATAGCCTCATACCCAAATAGACAAAACATACGGAGAACATTGGGATAATAAAGTTCCATTTTTCGCTACGTTCCAATATTCCGAATCGTCAGAAGAGATTAATCTTTCCTGACGATTCTTTTCTAAACATCTTCCGCCTACATATTCCCTCTATTATAAATTAATCAGAAAGTTAACCATTTCAGGGTCATAATGGGAGAAGAACAGACTTTCTTTTTTATCGAGTCCGGCAATCTCTTCCATATCCTTTGCAGACAAGGTGAAGTCAAATACATCGAAGTTTTCTATCATGCGTTCCTTGCGAGTCGATTTCGGGATAACGATGATATCACGCTGAATAAGAAAGCGCAGAGCTACCTGTGCAACCGATTTTCCATACCGTTCTCCAATTGCTTTCAATACTTCATTAGAGAAAAAATTATTGCGTCCTTCCGCAAATGGTCCCCATGACATGACCTTCGTACCGTATTTCTTCATAATCTCCTGCGGTTTCACTTGCTGGTTGAAGACGTGTGTTTCAACTTGATTCACCGCCGGTTTAATCTCACAAAATTCCGCCAGGTCGATAAAACGATCCGGATAGAAATTGCTGACGCCAATGGCACGAGCTTTTCCGTCCTTGTAAGCCTCTTCCATGGCACGGTATGTACCATAGTAATCATTGAAAGGCTGATGAATAAGCAGCAAATCAACATAATCACTTTGGAGCTTACGCAAGGATTCGTCAATAGAAACTTTTGCTTTTTCGTATCCACCGTTCGAAATCCATACTTTCGTGGTGATAAACAGTTCTTCACGTGGTACCCCGCATTTCCTGACTGCATTACCCACTCCTTCTTCATTATAATATGCCTGTGCAGTATCAATAGAACGATAACCGACACTAATAGCATCCAGCACACAGCGCTCACACTCTTCAGGAGTTACCTGATATACACCATAGCCTAAAATCGGCATTTCAACACCGTTGTTCAATCTTACTGTTTCCATAAATGCACTATTTTAATTATTAAACTCAATACCTCCATACTTATCAATAACAAGATCAATAGTTGAATTGATTTTATTACAGTACAAAATTAAGGAAGAAACATACATCTGACAGTAGATAAATTACGGGTTGTTCAACCATTATTACTGATTCTATTCAACAGCGAAACTTTCCGACTTAAAGTTACTGTAAAACCTTCCGGAAATCGCTGTAAATTTTAAAACACAATAATCGGGGTCCGTCACTCCTTCGGGATAGTACATCGTATCCCCTTCCTGCCATATCATCTCTTTACTGGCAGGATCGGTCAGCACTTCCATAGTACCGCGCAGCATCACCCCTCTAAAGAACCGCGTATCACAAAAGTAAATACAGGCATGATTGTTCTCACGATATTGGGCCACACGCATTGACGAAGTATTTGTAGTCAGATAAATCGTCTTTATCCCTTCCCTCTTTCGGGGTTGTAACATAGCTTTCATATTAGGAAATCCTTCACTGTCTATGGAACCGATAAAGGCCGTTTTCAGCTTATCAATCATGTTCCCTACTGTTTTTTCCGCATCTCTCATCGTTCAATAATTTTAATTGGTTATTATCTGATGCGAAAGTAGGGATATAGAAGACAATCAGTGCAACAGAAAGAAAGGGAGAAATATCACTTTTTACGGTTTATGCGTTCTTCGATAAAGTAATGGCGTTGTTCCAGTATATTGCCGGAAGCTACGGATAAAATAAGAGACAGTTGAGAAATGAAGTTCAAACGCAATATCCGATATAGGGAAATCTGTATAAGTAAGCAGTCTCTTAGCCTCATCCATTACTTTATTCCGGATATATTGCTTCGCACTAATCCCTTTTGTAGAGGTTACAATCTCATTCAGATAATTCGGGGTAATACAAAGTTTATCCGCATAATATTGAACAGAATGCTGCTCTTTCAGATGGCTCTCAACCAACTTCATAAATTTGTCAATATGGATATTACCAACCTCTTTGGATGTAGTTTCTTCTTCCATATTCACTTTCTTATATTCCCGGTCCAACAACATCAGGACTTCATAAAGTAATGCCCTTAATACATACACATCATTCTGTCTGTACGAATCAATCTCCGTTTTAATATTGTGCAATATCTGAAGGATACGCATATAAAGTTCATCCGGCAACTGTAATTTGGATGATGTCTTTCCCGACTGGAAGAATGAAAGATGCTGCACAAAGAGAGAATCCTTAAAAAGAGAAGATAAAAACTCATCTTCAAAGATCAAAGCATAACCATTGACTATGTGGCGGGTATCCCAGTTCCGAATCTCTCCCGGTTTAGAGAAAAACACATCACGGGAAGCCGCCTCGTTAGTCTGATTATCTATCGAAAACTTGCCCTCCCCTTCTGTGACAAACGTGATATCATAGTAAGTCAGCGTGTGGACAGAACTCTGAGAGAGGAACTTCTTTACGTATTTCAGTTCGACGACATCTATCAAAAGTTCACTTCCATACTTATTCTTATAGAAAGTATATCGGGGAATCAGATTTTTCATTTCAATTACAAAAATAATATTCCTTATCAAATGATCCAAAGACTTTCCGGTTTTGAGAAGCACCGGGGTAAGAATAGACTATTCAACAAGGAATATCTTCAAATATAGAGAATGAGACATTTCTTATTTACAGCTTCCGGCCAGATATCCCAGACTTGTCACATCGGCCCCTAAATAATAAGTAATGTACTTCAAAGGGACTCTGTACAGAATATCGGGAATTTCTGATAATAAAGAAAGGTATCTTTCCCTGATCGTCAGTTTACGTGCATTCACACTCATTTCCTCTTTAAGGTAAAACTGATATTCCATCATCTGACGAATCAGATTGGAAAACGTGATGGACGTTGCACACAATTCCTCGATCTCATCTTCGCTGATGTAATAGGCCACACACCTTGTCAGTGTTTTGACAGAATGCTTACTTGTATTGTAGCACAATATAGCGTCACCTTCGGACAGGAATCTGACGGTTTTGTCCTCTCCCTGCTGGGTAGTAAATGTATGCAGGATACCGGAAACGATAATGTACAAGCTCTGCTCGGGCATTGTAGCAGAAGCAATCGTTTCTCCTTTATCCAGATACACTCTTTCCATGCGAGCCAACAGCTCTTTCACTTCCTTTTCTTCAACCTGATACTCAAAACAGAGTTTCTTCAAATAAGCTTCCATACAAATTGATTTTAGTTAATATATCCACTTAAAAACACCTAATTCGACATAGCAGGCATCATGGTGCCTTTCAAATAAACTTTCTTCCGGGTATATCTTAGATACCAGATACAGATCAACAATGAAACCACTGTTGAAACAGGCGGTGCAAAGCCCATGATAAACAGGGAAGAACTGTCTATCTGACTAAACCAATACGACAACGGAATCCTGAACAGGAAAGTCGCTATCAGACTGTGAATCATCGGGAACAATGAATTTCCCTGTCCGCTGAAGTAAGAGTTTATGCAGAACACAAAACTTACAACGATACAGTCGATACTATATCCCCGCAGATACTCCGCCGCCATTGATACCACCGCCGCATCCTTGGTAAAGAATGCGGTAAGCGTTTCCGGCAGGAATTGTGAATACACACAAACCGATACACCGAAAACAAGTGCAATTCCTATCCCCGAAGCCAGACAGCGGTTCATCCGTTGTATAAGTCCGGCTCCGTAGTTCTGTGCCGTCATCGTCGCTACTGCCGATGAGATTGCCATCGGAGGCAGCATGGCAAACACTATAATCTTCTCTACGACACCCAAAGAAGCCGATGCGATCACTCCCATCTGATTGACTATAACGGTGATGATCAGAAACGAGATATTGATCAGCGCATCCTGCAACGCAATAGGCGCTCCCAATGTCATGACTTTCTTGGCCAGGTTCCGGTTCAACCGGATATCTTTCCGGGTAAACTCAAAATGAAATCCGTGCCGATATAAGAACCAAAGAGAGATCATGAAGCTGACTCCTTGCGCCGTTATGGTGGCAACTGCCGCTCCTGTAGCTCCCAAATGGAAATATCCTACCAGTATAAAATCGAGTACAATATTAATCACACACGCCAGTGCTACAAAATAAAGCGGCGTTCTGGAGTCTCCCAATCCGCGCAAAATACCGCATACGACGTTATATCCTACTATAAACAATATCCCGGCCGAACATACAAGGATGTAACTTTTCGTATCCGCCATCGCCTCTATCGGCGTATGCATCAACTCTGCTATCCGACCATGAAAAAACACCATGACCAAAGTAAGCAACACCCCGATTATTGAAAACAACCATACGGACGAACCGATGGTGAAAGCTACTTTCTTGTCATCCTTTGCTCCGGTAGCTATGGCAATCAGAACGGTTGTTCCTGTCGTAATGCCAAGAATAATCCCCGTGATTGTCTGCATCACCTGACTGCCGATGGCCACAGCCGCCACACTTGCAGAATCATCGTATTGTCCTACCACAAAAAGGTCGGCCCCGCCATAAAGTGCCTGAAGCACATTGGCAATCAGAAAAGGAACCGCAAATTGCAGTAATACTTTCGGAACACTCCCTTGTGTCAAATTTAACTCCTTCATAGTTTTTCAATACTTACTCCTCTTATCTTACTTGTTACAAAATAAAAAAGTGCCGGACAAGCTGAATGATTCACACCATTCATCTTATCCAGCACTATAATTATCTATTATAGCACCCTCCGATGAGGATTTTCTATGCCTGTCCCTATTTTTGGGGTGCAAATATGGGCTTTGTTTTCATAACTACCAAATTATAATCGATAATTATTTTTTTATGATACCATAAGGTATCAATGTGATACCAATTTCAGACCGACAATGGAGCAAATCAATGTGAAGATGAAGAAAATTCTGCCCCAGCTTGCCGGCTCTTTAAAGAAAAAGATACCGATCAGCACCGTACCGGCGGCACCGATACCGGTCCATATAGCATAAGCCGTACCAACGGGCAATGCTTTGGTAACCCTTATCAGAAGGAGCATACTGACACACAGGGATATCAGCAGCCCTAATGACCACATATATTTCTCTGCTCCTACTACTCTGTTTATTTTTCCCAGACAGAAAGTAAAGACCAATTCAAGGCATCCTGCCAAAATCAAAAGAATCCAATTCATAACACTTCCTTTTTTTGATTGCAAAGGTCATGAATTTCCGGCGCCCTTCATTTTACATTTGTAAAAAAGGGATTTTACAAAGTTTAAAAAATCATCTTATCTTCGCACGAATTCTGCTTAGATTGACCTGTGAGATGCCTAAATAGGAAGCTATAATACCCAATGGCACACGTTGAAGTATATCGGAATATTCGGATATCAGTTCCTGATACCTCTCCAATGAAGTTTTGAATTGCCTTGATATAAACAGCTTTTCCGATTTGATGTATTCTCTCTCGGCAAACTTCCGTCCCCAGTTGGCTATATGTATATCTTCCAGATAGAGATTGTGCAGTTTATCGACACTGAGTTCATACAGGACACTATCTTCCAAAAGTTCAATATTCTCATATCCTGCCCGATTATCATAAAGAGTTTGCAAAGGGAAGATTGCATCCCCTTCTTTCCCGAACCAGAAGGTAACCTTCTTATCCGACTGATGAGTATAGGCATGCAGCATCCCTTTCTTCATCAGATAGAACTTAGAGCTTTTATGGTTTGCCCGGAACAGATGGAAGCCTTTAGGATAGGCTACTTCGGGAGCATCGCTCAGTAAAGCCTCCTTTGAAGCATCCGGCAACTTGTAAATAGAGTCTATGATATCATTTATATCCATAAGCTGTTTTATTTCAATCGTTTTGCTACCCTTTTCAGCATAGAGCGGATGATGACTTTATGAAAAGGACGAACAAAGAAGAAGTACAACCGGCCCAGTCGGTTATTGAACTTTACAACGGTCGTGATTGTAAACGTCTGCCCGCCGGGCTCCTTCTCTCCACACCATAAGGAAGCATGAAACGTCAGGTGTTTATCGGGCATACCGAAAACAACTTCCTGTGCATTCTGCTCACATATCGTATCGGCAAAGCGCATACCAACTTCCAGACCTAACGGTTTGACTATCGCATTCCTTAACTTCATCAGCCCATTCACCCAGCCCGGAGAGTGATTAAAAGCCATATCAAAGAACTCGTCGGAAGTGATTGCTTTTTCACTGACTACATTCCTTGAAAAAGAATCGCAATAATCTGCCGGAAGATAGCCGGCTATCAAACTGTCTTGGGGTATATTCTGCTCTTTCATCATCTTCGGCCATACCTTAATAGTACGGTTTGCCAAAAGTAGTCACTTTAGACAGACAAACAATGACTTTGCCCGATTTTCTGCTATCACCTCCTGTCTGGCCGACAGATATTACTATTACTTATTCACAAACAGAAGGGCATAAATGAATATATACAGCAAGGGCTGCCCTTTTACGGAGCAGCCCTCACCATTCTATTTACATCTCTTGTTTTTAGTCTTCAATCGTACATATACTTACACGGTTCCAATCCGGTTCGGTAAACATGTCACCTACGCCCTGACCTTCGGCAGTGATACGAGAAGCATTGATCTTGTATTTATTGACCAGAATAGTCTTTACGGCTTCCGCACGTGCAGCGGCAATTCTTGCATTGACTTCAGCACTACCTTCCGGAGAAGCATACCCCTTAATGACTACTTTTGCATCAGCATATTTCTTCATATAAGAAGCTACGCGTTCCACATTCGGCAACTGTGAAGCATCAACCGATGATTTACCCTGTCTGAAAGTAATGATAGATTCAGGAACACGGGCAGTTTTCACTACAGTCTCCACCGGAACGACCTTGGTACGGCATTCTTCCAGTTCTTGCTGCAACCCGCTGATTCTCTGATTGGCACTGTTGAGTTCACCGTCCTTATTGTTCACCTGTCCGCGGAGGGCATTGATAGAAGCATTCAGATCGTCGATTTCTCCCTGATTGTAAACTCTTACTTTAGTGAAGTAACGGTTTCCTGTACTACTCTTGAAGTGGTAAGTTAGTCCGGCAGTCAGTTCAAATGCTGCATTATTAGCATTGAAACGGCTTTTTGCCTGGTTGAAATCCCCTTGCATATCATATACGATGGCAGGTTTCAGTCCCAACGTCCAGGCCTTGCTTTCGCCTAGATTAAAGTTCAAATTCAATCCAAAACGAGTTGACCATGAGTTTTGGTCGCCATCACCATTCACATAATAATGTAGCCAGCCTGCTCCAGCTACAGCTTCTACCTCAAACAAACGAGGAGTGCCATTATAACCTGCAAATAAGTTCATCAAGTTTACTTTACCCAACAGACTAATGTCTGAAGCATCAAAAGCCGTTTTACTTGAAGTAGTATTAATATATCCCATTCCCTGCAATCCTAAACCAAAAATAGGAGTCAATTGTTTTGAAACCCCAATTCCAAATCCGGGGCGTGCATTCTTAAAGAAAGCGCTGTGAGTAAGAGGAGTGATTGCACCGGCATTTACTTCTACAGACCAATTATCTGTAAGTTTTGTACCTTCTACAACGGATTGAGCATTTGCTGTAAATGCACCCAATACCATAGCTAATAAAATAATAGATTTCTTCATAATCATACGTTTTAAATTGTAATGTTCCATTTGCTAAATCATTAGAAATGTTTTATCTGCTCATGCCTAATTTTTTAGTTTATAATTTATTTTGTTATTCACTTTAAACAACATACTATATCAAATATTAGTTCACGACCATCTATCTGAATTAACAACTATTTGATATTTAAAAGTCTCATAGAACCTATGATCAACAACAGCATCTCCATTCGAACAAATAATTAAATCCATTCGTTAAGACAATAAAAACAAGAAAAATGAATACCTTATCTACAAGTAAACAAAAACTATCCTTAGCCTTTAAAATAATAAAAGATACGGTTCAAGGATTTGTTGATGACAATGTAATGAGACTGAGTGCATCTTTGGCATACGCTACCCTATTTTCTATCATTCCATTATTTTCTCTATTAATTACTATTGGAGTTTTTCTTCAGATTGATCTAACTGATCAATTATATACTCAGATAGAACCGGTTGTAGGGCCAAAAGTTATCGAAGCACTCCGATCTATCATCGAAAATGCGGCAGAAGCAGACGTATCTTCGTTTGCAACCATAATTAGCGTTGGAGTTACTATATTTAGTGCAACCACTGTCTTTGCAGAAATTCAGAGTTCACTGAATACTATTTGGGGCATAAAGGCAGTTCCCCGGAAAAGTTGGCTTAAATATATTAAAAACCGATTACTCTCTTTTTCTGTGATCCTTGTATTTGCTTTCATTTTATTAATCACATTTACCATAACTAACCTTATCACAGATTTGAGCAACAGATACATTGCCAACAATCCGGATGTAGCCGAATCATTAGTTAAAGTTATAGGTATATTTGTCAATTTAGTAGTCACAACTATCATATTCACACTAATCTTTAAAATACTACCCGATGCAAAAATTAAAAGCAAAGACGTTTTTATCGGAGCACTCGTAACTACTGTACTATTACTGGCAGGTCAGTGGGGAATATCGTTCTATATAGCTATTGCAAACATTGAAACAGTCTACGGAGCTGCGGCATTCATGGCTATTTTCGTCATATGGATTTACTACTCTGCCATTATTATATATACAGGTGCAGAGTTTACCAAGGCTTGGGCGAATGAATTGGGAGGAAAGATTTTCCCAGACGAATATGCGGTGGCAACTAAAATCATAGAGATACACGAAGAAAAGAAATCCCTTACATAGGGCGGCCGGGGGGGGTAGTGTCACCAAGTTCCGGCAACAGAATACTGCCGGACTTAGTGACAAACGATTAATTACTTACTTCCGGGCATCGGCAGAAAGTGTATAAATTTCACTTTTTACATTATTTTCCCTTTTATGCTGCCTAGCACGCACCATTTTCCGTAATTTCTTTGTTTTAGATTCTGGCGAGAGATGATAAATAAGCGCTCCTATTGCTGACCCCAGTGTCAATCTGATCCATAAATTAAAACTACCGGTTTTCATAATTAATTGTGTTAACGGTTAAACATATAAATTAAATTTCTTCTCTCTCTGATCGTTAATGGCAAAAAGGGGAGAACAGCTATCATTTACACTGTCCCCCCACTTTTGAACAACAAACACCTAGCTATTTTTTTGCTTTATCCGAGAAAGTATGAACTTTGTTTCTGACATCATCTGCTTTTTCTGCAATATGAAAGGTACCGTCAGCTACCTTATCCGCTACTTCAACTCCAGCATCCAACACTTTATCATTCACTGTATCAATCATATTAATACCTTCACCAGTAACTTTCTGAAAGGCATGATTTACTTTTTCTTTCATTTTCTTCCCCTTAGGAGAACACCAAAAATGATAAACGATCGCTCCAATTACCGAGCCTACTCCCAGCCCGATAATAAAATTAGATTTTCCTCTTTCCATAATCAAGTTTTAGTTTAAATAATTAATAAATTAAAGTTTTTCACCCTTCGTTTGGATGCCTTCTGAATAAAGATACAATCCATAAAAGCAATACAGCACCAACAACTGAAGTAATAAGACTACCCAGAATACCACCGGTTGCAATCCCCAGCAGTCCGAATACCCAGCCTCCCAAGAGACCACCAATGATACCTACAAGAAGGTTAATCAAGAGACCGAAGCCTCCTCCTCTCATAATCTTCCCAGCTATAAAACCAGAAACGATTCCAATAATAATGTACCAAATTACACTCATAATGTTTAAAATTTAGGTTTATATTTACATTTCAAAAAAGGTTCATATTTTTCTCTAACAAAAGACATTGTCTATTTAGTTTATAAACCAAGAAATAAGCAATTGAAGCATCCCACTAATTTCGATCTTGTTTTTCATTCAACTATAAACATTGTCATTCATTAAAAAAATAACACCATTCAGTATCATTTAGTTCTACTTTTGCACTTGCGTTTAACACATATTTCGTTTTATATCACACTTTCATAACTTTCTGAATATGATTCAACTAAATTGTTACGATTTTAAGAATGATTATATTCTTCTGACAAACTTCTATTACAAACAAGATGTTTTACTAAATATAAGACTTTTAAAATATATAAATATGGAAAATAATGACATTTTATTTCTTATTGATCATCCTGATTATGATGATATACAAAGAATGTGTTCGGATGCATATACTAAAGGGCGTATGGTAGAAAGATCACTCGCTATTGAAGCATACAGATTACGTTGTAGTAATCTGTTTGGCAACAGATGTATGAGCCGGACAATTTTCGGAGCTCTTTACAAAAAAACATGTGATGGGAATTGCTGGTATTTAAACCAATTCAAGTTGGAGCTATATAAACTGGAAACCTAAATAAGGTATGAGGGTGCGCAAAAATCAATTCATCTACAGAAACAGAGTGACTTTCACAACACCCTCTGATTATACACAACAAAAATAACCATATTCCATAGCATAGACATGAAGTGAAACTGGTTAATCCAATTTCTTTTTTACTTCATCTTTGACATTATTATATCCTTCTTTTACTTCTTTCTTAACTTTCTGTGCCCCTTCTTTTACATCCTCTTTTGTTTCTTTCCAGGCTTTTTTCACACTATCCGTTCCTGCTTCCAACTTATCAGAGGCTCTATCAAGTGCCCTGTCTGTAGATTTTTTCACATTCTCAACACGGTTGTTGACCTTATCCTGAGTCTTTTTATCTCTGCAAGATGTCATCGCCAAGGTTACAGCACATACCATCACCCAAGCTATAAATAATAATTTTCTCATATATTCTAGATTAAATTGTTATATTATGTAGAAACTTTAAATTCCCGGCAAAAGACATCCTCGAATTCTTCGACCGGGAATTATATTAAGGATTCATTTAAGAAATGGTGATTTTATTTCTTATCCGACTTTTTATCAAAAGATGTAGATTTCTGGTAATTACACCATGTCAAATTTTTATCAGGAGTTGCCGACAGAACTTGACTGCTACGCTCTTTCGCTAACTTTTCGTCCATTGTACGCACTTGCTTTTCGGTACGCTCAGTACCTTCCGGCTTTCTGTCCACCAATCCATTCGTTCTTCTTACTTCTTGCAATGGATCATCAATATATTGCCATTCTTCTTTTAGTCTCGTGCTCTCGCCTTCATTCCAAGGGCCACGGGAATCTTCACCTTTTGACAAGTTAAAATAAAGATTACTATATTTAGGTGAAGTTTGTAAAGAACCGGGCGGGAAGTTGGGCTGGATAGTTGACAGAGCAGCCTCAAACTGCTGAAAATGAGTAATTTCACGTGTCATAAGGAAAGTAAGAGTTTCTTTGACAAATGGATCCTCTGTAAACGAAAGCAGATTTTCATATCCTATTTTAGCACGACACTCATTGGCCATATTAGACTGCAGATCTACCGTAAGTTCCGCATTAGCAGACACATAAGTAGCACACCAGGGGTTCCCGTTACTATCTGTCAGCATAGGACTTCCGGGAGCAACAACTACACATTGGGGATTGGTAAATGCCTGATGGATATATTCCTCTTTTGCAGATTTACCTTCCATTAATTTACTAATCTCCATTGTTTCGACAGCATCCTTCATCTTACCGTTTACCGGCCCAAGAAGCATTTGTATGGTAGCTCCTACTATTTCGAGATGCGTCAATTCTTCCGTAGCGATATCCATAAGCATATCATACTTATCAGGAAACGGATTATGACAACTAAAAGCCTGTACAAAATATTGCATGGCTGAGGTTAATTCACCGTTAGCACCGCCGAATGCTTCGAGCAATATACGGGCAAAACGCGGGTCCGGTTTGGATACGCGGGCATTGAATTGCAAATCTTTTACATGATAAAACATAATTGATTCATTTTAAAGTTAATAATTCAGGTTGGTTGAGATGTACATCTATATTTTAATATGCCGGACAGCACCAAAAAGCTGTCCGGCACACATCAAGAATCAAAATTTATAACCATAACCCAACATGATGACGACATTATCATCGTTGGCAAACATGAATTTCGCCTCTGCATTTAAATAACTACGTTCTGATAAAGGTAACGTAATACCGCCTCCGAGATTGAAAGCAAACTTTGTAGTATTGCTTCTATCTAATTCGGTAGTCACACCGTCAACTTCTACTTTCTGTTTTCCATAGAAATTATTCTGCATGCCTATTCCCGCAAGCGGATAGACAGAGAATCCTTGCCCGTCTTTACTGAAATTGAAGACATAATGAAAGTTTACATTTACATCCAATCCCGTCACTTTATCTTTCGGAAAGAAAAATGTGAGATCAGGCGCAATCCGAAGATTGTCAGCTATCACATAACGTCCCTGTGCCTGCAAACCGAACCTTTCATAATTGGTTTGATATCCAAGACTTCCCATCAACGAACCTTCTCCCTTTTTTGTCTGGGCATTCATTCCTAAAGCTGCAAGTGCAACCATTACTGATAATAATAACTTTTTCATAATTCAGGTATTAAGTTAATAATCTATTTAATTGAAAAGAGAACTTCTAAGTCATTAATCTTCGATAGTACAGATACTTACACGATTCCAATCCGGTTCAGTGAACATATCGCCTACTCCTTGGCCTTCGGCCGTTATGCGGTCTATATTAATCTTATATTTCTTGACTAAAATATTCTTCACAGCCTCGGCACGCGCTTTTGCTATTCTATCATTTACTTCTATACTACCTTCTGGAGAAGCATATCCTTTGATAACGACTCTTGTATCAGGATGTTTCTTCATATAAGAAGCTACACGTTCCACATTCGGAAGTTGCGAAGCATCTACCACCGAGCGGCCTTGTCTAAAGGTAATGATAGATTCCGGAACCCTGCTTGTCTTTACCACAGCAGCGGGAACAGTCTTTGTGCGGCAATCTTCCAGATCACGCTGCAATCCACTGATTCTTTGGACAGCATTATTCAGTTCACTGTTTTTATTATTCACTTCACCGCGTAGGGCATTGATAGAAGAATTCAGATCATCAATTTCTGCCTGATTATAAACTTTCACTTTGGTGAAGTAATGGTTTCCGTTACTTGTTTTGAAATGATAAGTCAGCCCGGCTGTTATTTCAAAAGCCGCACTATTAACATTGAAACGGCTTTTTGCTCTATTAAAATCACCTTGCATATCGTACACGATAGCTGGTTGAAGTCCAAGGGTCCAGGCCTTACTTTCTCCAAGGTTAAAATTAAAATTCATTCCAAAACGGGTGGACCAGGAGTTCTGATCTCCATCGCCGCTTGCATAATAATGTAACCAACCCATTCCGGCTACAGCTTCTATTTCAAAGACACGCGGAGTACCCAAATAGCTTCCAAACAAATTCATCAGATTGACCTTTCCCAATAAACTTACATCAGAAACATCAAAAGCTGTCTTACTACGGGTAGTATTAACATACCCCATACCTTGAAATCCCAAACCGAAATTAGGTGTTAACTGTTTAGAGAACCCTACTCCAAAAGCAGGGCGCATACTCTTGAAAAAAGCACTGTGAGTGAGAGGTGTAATCGCACCAGCATTGATTCCTACAGACCAGTTATCTGTAAATTTAGTACTTTCTACCACCGATTGAGCATTTGCAGTAAATATACCTAATGCACAAGCTAATAAAATAATAGTTCTTTTCATAATTAAAAATATTTATGTGAAGTTTTGTTTGCTATTCACTCAAAAAAAACATATCCTATAAAAAAATAGTTCGTAGTTTTAGTTTTGCATTAACATCTATTTTACAGTCTTAAAATCTAAAAAACAGCACATATATGAAATAACGACCATCTAACTTGTTTCTTATGCAAAATATGCAAGAAAGCCTAATGATAGATACAGAAAACGGCAGGATTTTTATTTTAGAAGTATTCAAAGAATAGTTATATTAAGCTTTATCCTTCAATAGGAAACAATTTTAGTTCAAATTCATTTAGAATGGTTACAAAAAGGAATATAATCTATTCAAATTAACAGTTCCTTTCCTTTCATAAAATAAAGTAAACCAGGGAATCTATACAGACAAAATAGAAATTCATTCACTCCTTTTAAAGGTTTAGTAGCTTCCTCACCGACCAACATTCCGTTTCTTTTAAAGGAACGAAGTGTTCCTTTAAAAGAAACAGACACAAACACTGCTAGTTATTATGCATAAATAATCAATTTCTTTGCACTAGCAGAGCTTTAAACTAGATATTTATTCATAATTTTATGCAGTACTCTCTCTATCTGACTTTAAAAGATATCTGATTCGCCCAATAAAAATCTTAAAAACAGAACATAGTTAATATATATAAATCCCCCCATCCAACAGTTCGGTCAGTATATATATCACGCATGTATTTCCTTATTTTAAATTCATTTATCTTCCGGAATCACTTCATTCAAACAAGCTATGGCATTGAGAGTGCGCGGATAGCCGATGTAAGGCAAGAGCTGCGTCACGACAGCCAGCAAGGTATCTTTACTATTACCTACATTGACATTTCCCTGTATGTGCCCTTTCACCTGTGATTCACAGCCTCCCAAGGAAACAAGGATGGAGAACGTCAGCAGTTCCCGTGTCTTCACGTCCAGTCCACCGCGTGTCTGGTAGTCTCCGAAGCAGTTGGCGGAGAGATAACGCTGGATATGCTTTTGGTTTTCGGGAGCGTTTTTATGCATTTGGTCTATCCGTTCGCCGAAAATGGATTTCTGCAACGCCAGTCCTTTGTCGAAACGGGTTTCGGCAGAAACGACCGCTTGTCCCTCTAAAGGCAGACGTACACCGTGGGCAAGCAGCACCTCATTAGTGATGCCGACAAAGTCCATCACTTTAGCCATGCCTGCATAGGCTACTGCCTGGTAAAGGATTTCCTTTATTTCTATCGGAGTAATACCTGCATTGAGAGCGCTTTCAAGCATCATCCGGTATTCGGTCTGTGCCTGTGAAGCAATATTGGATGCCAATGTTATCATAAGGCGGGTTTTAGTATCCAGGTTGCCGTATTGCTGCACCTCCTTTGTGAAATTGCCGAATATTGCATCCAGTTCGGGGTCGGTGGCGCTTAATCCGGTTCCTCCGTTACCTTTCGTAGCTTCGGCATACTGCCGGTCGTCTACCCGTTCCAGCCAAATATTCTTGTTGGTCTGCGGATTACAGCCGATAGCCAGATGCGAAAACCAACTATCGGGGGCGGCACCGTGCCAATGTTCTATGTCCGGTGCTATTTCAACCACATCACCGGGGAGCAGGCGGCGTGCCGCTTTGCCACGTTCCTGATAATATCCCACACCTCCGACAGCAATGAGGATTTGTCCGCCCGTATGGCTGTGCCAGTTATTTCGGCAACCGGGTTCAAAAGTAACGTTGGACATGGGTACATTCAAGTCTTTGTTACCGGTCAGCGGTGCCAGCCAGGATTCTCCTGTAAAATATTGCTTGAATCCCGTATTTTCCTTTCCTAACGGAAATGCGCTGATGTTCTGAGGTACTTCTTCTTTTTTCATACTCTGTGCATTTATAGATTGCATCGGGATTTGCAGAAATCCGATGACTGTTACAAAAATAAAATATAATTCTCTCATACTGTGACGTCTATGGTTTACTATTTAAGAACTCGCCGATAATGCAAAATTAGCTGTTCTGATCCAACTCTTTATAATACAAGTTACGGATATAAAAACCAAAATTACGGATTTATAGTACTGCCTGTCATTTACTTCATCTTCAGTCCGGGAATGAGTGGCGTAGCATCAATCATGATTGTCGTTCGAATTTCACTGCCACATTGCCCGGAACGTTCAATGCATCTATTCCATCACCGTCAATACGGCCAATCTTTATCAAGTCATTGCTTTGCGACCCGCTTTTACAGAAGATCGCCACATTATTCCACGGCACATAGATTGTAATATCACCGGGCACAGGCGCACAGCCACGGGTCACTCCTGCCGTAGTCAGTGCAGGCGACGGATAGAAAATTTTCTCTGTGATATTATTATAATCATTCAGCGTCACTTCAAGCGGCAGACGCGAAAGAAAGTCTTGCGCTGCGGCATTGTCTTCCATCGTAGCAGTAATGGTACGGTTACCGACTGTAATCTTCACATGCATAGAAGTGGACGGATGATTGTTTTCTCGACTCGCACCGAGTGTTTCGAGCCATGTCCGTATCCGGTTTCCCATCTGCGAAAGTGTCGAAGAAGTCAGAAGCAATGTTTCGGTGAAAGTGGCACCGGAGCAAAGTGTCCGCGCCTCGTCAACTGATGCAGAGATGCCGCTGCTGCCACTGCTGGCAAAAAGAGCGATACGCTTACCTGCAAGTTTCGAGGCATGATTATGCAGGAATGTCTGCATCGGTGTGCCCATGCTACCGTACCAAATCGGATAGCCGACAAACACGATATCATAGTTGCCGAAATCTTCAACCGAAGTTTTAATCGCCGGATAATTCCCCTGACGGATAGCAGCCAGTTCTTCCTGTGCACGGTTGAGCATCCCATTATAATCGCTTTCATAAGGTGTTTGCGGTTCCACTTCCAGGATATCGCAATCGAGTGTTTGCTGAATCTGTTGCGCCATACGCTCCGTGCTGCCGGTGCGCGAACAGTAAAGTACCAGATATCGCCCGTTACCGCCCGGAATGGGGTTTGTCGGGTCTGTAGAATCATCCTCGTCTCCACCATCGGAATTTCCCGGTTGTCCCGGCTGTTCCGGAAGAATCGGATCAGCGTTTGAGCCGTCGCAAGCCGCCATCGGCATCATCGTCAGCATCATCAATGGAATTAATAGAATCTTTTTCATATTACTATCTCTTTTCAATGTTAAATTACCGGTTACAAAGTTACGGGGAATGGACCAGCCCGGATGTAGACGATTTACGGATATTTATACCCCAATCATGGATTTTGATGGGAGAGTAAAAATTTTAAAGAGAAAAGAATTATATTTGTAACGCATTAAAAAACAGATTGTGATATGGAAGAGAATACTAAAGAAATGATTGTAATAGACAACGTTGACCGTTACAACAAAATCTTCGGGCTTGAAACCAGACATCCGTTAGTCAGCATCATCGATCTGGCCAAATCCACTACGTGGCCCACACGTGCGTGGTTTCGTTACGAAGTGTATGCACTATACTTGAAAAATGTAAAATGTGGTGATATTAAATACGGACGCCAATATTACGACTACCAAGACGGAACCATCGTCTGTTTTGCTCCCGGACAAATCACCGACCTGGAAATGCTGCCAAATATCCAGCCCAACGCGCATGGTATTCTTTTTCATCCCGACCTTATACGTGGCACTGCGCTCGGACAAGAAATAAAGAAATACTCCTTCTTCTCCTACGAAACCAACGAAGCACTCCACATTTCCGAAGAAGAACGGCAAACTGTGATGGACTGCCTGCAAAAAATCACCATCGAACTGGAACATTCCATCGACAAGCACAGCCGCCGACTGATCTGCGCCAACATAGGATTACTGCTCGACTATTGTATGCGCTTTTACGAACGCCAGTTCGACACACGAAACGGAGTAAACAAAGACATCATTGTCCGCTTCGAACATCTGCTCAACGAATATTTCGAAGGAGATGCCCCGCAAAATCAAGGGTTGCCATCGGTCAAGTACTTCGCTGATAAAGTATTCCTTTCCATTAACTACTTCAGTGACATGGTACGTAAACAGACCGGTAAAACCGTCTCTGAATATATTCAGGATAAAATGATCGGATTAGTGAAGGAGCAGCTGTTGTCTACGGACAAGACTACCAGCCAGATTGCTTACGAAATCGGATTCCAATATCCGCAGCACCTTAGCCGGATGTTCAAACGGGTTGTCGGGATGACTCCCAATAAATTTCGTCTGCAATCCTGAAACGCTATCTTGGTTAGGTGAATGAGGTAATAGGCGATGATAACGCCCGCCTCATTCTGTTCAGTCCTTCTATCAGCCGTTGCCGCGGACAAGCGATATTGATGCGGACGAATCCTTCACCAGCTTCTCCATACAGATTGCCTTCGTTCACCCAAAGTTTTTCCTTCTCCAGCAGAGTTTTCACTATATTCTCCGACGATTGTTTCAAAGCCGAGCAATCTACCCATACCAAGTAGGTGCCTTCCAATGGCATCACCGGAAATTCGGGAAGATATTTATCAAAGTAAGCCCTTAAACAATGGTAGTTGGCAAACAGGTATTGGTTAAGTTCTTCCAGCCATTCCGCACCGTCATTGTAGGCAGCTATCAAGGCTTCTACACCAAACGGGTTTACATCACAGACTTCATTTATATTGATTGCTTTGTTTATTTTCATACGGATATCAGCGTCGGCAGAAACAATATTGGCAATCTGAAGCCCCGCCAGATTAAAGGCTTTACTAGGCGAGGTGCAAGTAACGGAATGCATCAGAAACTCTTCTGAGACAGATGCAAAAGGGATATAAGTATGTCCCGGAAAGACAAGTTCGCAATGAATCTCGTCTGCTACTACCCATACATTATTCCGAAGGCAGATTTCCCCCAAGCGAGTCAGTTCCTGCTTTGTCCAGACTCTTCCGGCAGGATTGTGCGGATTGCATAATAGCAGGACTTTTACACTCGGGTCAGCCGCCTTTCGTTCCAAATCAATAAAGTCTATCTGATACGTTCCGTTCATGTAAATCAATGGATTTGCAACAACCTCACATCCGTTATTGCGGATGGAGGAGAAAAAGCAGTTATAGACAGGTGTCTGCACGATTACTTTATCACCGGGAGTTGTCAGCGCCTTGATGACAGCTGACAGGGCCGGTACTACTCCAGTCGTATAAATAATCCATTCTTTTTCAATCTGCCAGCCATGACGTCCGGCAAACCATCCTGTTATCGCCTCATAGTAAGCATCGGGCACACGCACATATCCGAAGATACCATGTTCCACCCGCCTTTTCAACGCTTCCACCACAGAGGGAGCTGTACGGAAATCCATATCAGCTACCCACATTGGTAATACATCCGCATCTCCGGCAGAATCCCATTTATAGGAATTTGTACCTCTGCGTAGAACAATTTCATCGAAGTTGTACTTCATATATTTCAATCAAAACAAGTCAGTCCGTCCCAAAGTTTCAATTCGCAGTTTCCCGGAGCTTTGAGGTTCTCGTCCAGGATGATTGTCCCGAAACTTTCGGCAACAATGTTTCCCGTACGGGGATTCTTCACGCTGTGAACCGGGCCTTTAATCGTTGCCTTCACACTACTGTGTTCGAAAGCAAGGTCTGCATCATCCGCCATCGTGCAATTTTCCATTATCAGGTCGTGTGCGTAGCAAAGCGGTTGTGTACCCGAAATTTTGCAGTTCACCAAACGTAAGTTTTTAGAATGCCATCCCAGATATTCTCCATCCAGCACAGAATCGTAGACTGTCACATTCTCCGTATTCCAAAATGCATCCTTCGAATGGATTTCAGCATGACGGATTTCTACGTTCTTGCAATATTGGAAGGAGTAATTGCCATTCAATACAAAATTCTTGATGCGGATATCTTCTCCGTGTATAAAGAGATAGTCTCCTTTATCTATCTTCACATTGTTCAGTTCCACATTCCGGCAATACCAGAGTGTTTCCAAAGCATTGGGCAACTGTACATTTTCGAGTTCGACTCCGTCCATTTCGCGAAACATCTTCGGTGCTTCCACTAATGTATCCTTCATCTTCAGATTTCTGGAGTACCAGAGTGCGGCACGTGCTCCTTCGGTAAAAAGGCAATTTTTAACTACAAAACCATCATTGTGCCAAAACGGATATTTTCCCTCGAAACGACAGTTTACCGCTTCTATATCACTGCACTCTTTCAATGCCGATTCGCCGGCATGAATGGTTACTTCTTCCAGATAAAGCCCGTGGGATGCGAACAAAGGACGTTCGCCTTCGTAATGTGTATTTTTAATTTGTTTCATGATTCGATTGTCTTTTATTTAAATAGTTATCTGTTTTTCCTGTTCATGCTTATTTTTTCAGATATTCCTTAAAAAAGGATTCCAATTTATCGAATGGTATAAGACCCACACGGTCGTAAAGGTCTACATGACCTGCACCGGGTACAATATACAGTTCTTTGGGCTCAGCAGCCAGTCGGTAGGCATCTTCACTAAATTCGCGTGAGTGGGCATTTTCTCCGGTTATGAAAAGCATAGGACGGGGCGAAATAGTCTCAATATCTGCGAAAGGATAGAAATTCATGAATTTCACATTGCTCGAAAGCGTAGGATGTGTGGTAGTCATCGGGGTTGCTCCTTCGGGAGTAAACTCTCCCCTCTGAGTACGGTAGAACTCATAAAATTCGCGTTCTATCGGACCGGAGTTTTCTGTCACTTCGTGTACAGTGCCACCGGTATATTTAGTTTCTCCGCCCAAAAACTCTGCATAGCGCTGTTCTGCTGCCTCAGCCATGATTTGTTTCCGTTGTTCCAGAGTCAGCGCATGTTTCAGTCCGTTACGACTGGCTGTACCCATATTGTACATGCTGATGGTTGCAATCGCTTTCAGACGAGGTTCTATCTTGGCCGCACTGATAGCGAAACTTCCGCTGCCACAAATTCCGATTACACCAATATTATTCCGGTCAACGAACGGACGTGTACCCAGAAAATCTACTGCGGCACTGAAATCCTCCGCATATACCTCCGGCAAAACAGCATTGCGCGGCTCACCTTCACTTGCACCCCAAAAAGACAAGTCGATGGACAGCGTTACAAAACCACGCTCCGCCATTTTGGTAGCGTACAGGTTCGCACTCTGTTCCTTGACCGCTCCCATCGGATGTCCGACAATAATGGCAGGATATTTCTCTCCCTCTTTCATGGTCTTCGGCAAAAACAAGTTGCCGGCTACTTTCATTTTATACTGGTTAGAAAAAGAAACCTTTTCTACCTTTACCCAATCACTTTTATAAAAATTATCCGCATCAGCCTGTGCGAAAGAAAAACTGGTTCCAAGCATCATAATAAATACAGCGGTTAATAATAATATTCGTTTCATATCTCTTACATTTAATTATTAATGAATTGATTGTCTACTTTCTACATTGCAAAAATACGGTGAAATAAAGAGAGTGTTTGTAGATGAATTACTGACATTATTACCCCAATTACGGATTATCGGTTTTATCTTTTTGCCGCACATAAGAGTATATACTATTATATATAATGATTACGCGTGCGTGATACCTTATCCAAAGTATATTCAGGAGAAAAGAATCAAGCTTGCAAAAGAGCACATGGTTGATATAGAGGAAGTCATATTTTATGTTTTATCAAGCCCATTTTTAGCGGAACTGTAATATAGGTAAAAGAATCCGTAATTCATATACAAACAGATTTCAAATCCGGCAGTATCTTTGCAGTGAAATAAAAATATAGGTATAAACATAAAAAAACAATTTGATATGTATTTAGAAAATATTTACTCTCCCGCAGACGTAAAGAAGTTATCGTTTCAGGAACTGAATGATTTAAGTCACGAAATCCGTGCATCCCTCTTACAAAAACTGAGTGAACATGGCGGGCACTTCGGTCCTAACTTCGGAATGGTAGAAGCGACCATTGCCCTGCACTATGTTTTCAATTCACCGAAAGATAAAATTGTATATGATGTATCACATCAGAGTTACGTACATAAGATGCTGACCGGACGTAAAGATGCTTTTCTCCATCCTGCTGAATATGACCATGTATCCGGCTACTCAGAACCACAGGAAAGTGAACATGATTTCTTTGTGATCGGTCATACTTCTACTTCGATCAGCTTGGCAAGCGGACTGGCAAAAGGACGTGACCTGACAGGTGGCAACGAAAATATCATCGCTGTAATAGGCGACGGTTCACTAAGCGGAGGCGAAGCCTTCGAGGGACTGGACTACGTAGCAGAACTCGGAACTAACATGATTATTATTGTCAATGACAATCAGATGTCCATTGCCGAAAATCACGGAGGTTTATACAAGAATCTGAAAGATTTGCGCGACAGTAACGGTCAATGTGAATGCAACTTCTTCAAAGCGATGGGGCTGGACTATATGTACGTGAATGACGGCAACCATGTGGAAGCACTGATCGAGGCTTTCTCCAAAGTTAAAGATATACAGCATCCGATACTAGTCCACATCAATACATTAAAAGGCAAAGGTTACGAGCCTGCAGAACAGGACAAGGAGACCTATCACTGGCGTACTCCGTTTGATCTAGAAACCGGAGAATCAAAAATGAACGACGACGCAGAAGATTATAGTGAAGTAACCGCTCAATATCTGCTGAAAAAGATGAAAGAAGACAAGCGTGTAGTTACTATTACTTCGGGCACCCCCGCTGTTCTGGGCTTCACTCCCGACCGTCGTCAGGAAGCAGGCAAGCAGTTTGTAGATGTCGGTATTGCCGAAGAGCATGCAGTGGCACTTGCTTCCGGTATCGCAGCCAATGGCGGAAAACCGGTTTACGGAGTGTACAGCACCTTTATACAACGCTCTTACGACCAGCTATCGCAAGATCTCTGCATCAATAATAATCCGGCAGTTCTGTTAGTATTCTGGGGGACGTTATCCGGTATGAATGATGTAACCCACCTCTGTTTCTTCGATATTCCACTTATCAGCAATATCCCCAATATGGTCTATCTGGCACCTACCTGTAAAGAGGAATATCTAGCCATGCTGGAATGGAGCATCCGCCAAAATGAGCATCCGGTGGCTATCCGTGTACCTGCCACAGATGTAATCAGTTGCGGTGAACCGGTGGAATCCGACTATAGCAATCTCAATCGTTATAAAGTCGCCCACCGCGGCTCCAAAGTAGCAATTCTTGCATTAGGCTCCTTCTTCGGATTAGGGCAATCGGTTCTGTCACTGCTGAAAGATAAAGCCAACATTGATGCCACCCTTATCAATCCCCGCTACATCACAGGTGTAGACAGCGAACTGATGGACGAACTGAAAGCCGACCACGAATTAGTGATTACACTGGAAGACGGAGTTCTGGATGGTGGTTTCGGTGAAAAGATTGCCCGTTACTATGGCGCTACAGATATGAAAGTGCTCAACTATGGAGCTAAAAAAGAATTTGTAGACCGTTATGATATACAGGAACTGCTTCGTGCCAACCATCTGACGGATGAACAGATCGTAGAAGATATCCTATCACTCATTGGCTGATAAGTCAAAACCAGTTCATTATATATTTCATGTAGGTTGATGTATCCGTTCGTTATGGGATCACATCAACCTGCATTCATTTTCACTTAAATCCATAATCCCTTCCGATAATTGAGAGGAGTCTGCCCCATATTTCTCTTGAAAAACTTACAGAAACCGGCAGCATCGCTAAAGCCCAACTGAGAAGCAATATCCCCTACCGTAGATTTAGTGGAACTCAGCAAGGTTCGGGCTTCCATGATCAATAACTCATTAATAATCGTATTCACACTTTTTCCCGTTCCGGCACGAACGATACGCGCAAGGTACTGCTCACTGATGGCCAGCTTATCCGCATAGAAACTAACGAAATGCTCTTCTCTGAAGTTTCGGGTAACAAGCGCATGAAATTCCTGTAAAACATGGTCTTTACGACTGACCTCCTTTTTTATGATGGTCTTTCGGGAAAGAAAATCGGCTATATCCAAAAATAAGGCATTGCAAGCCGCCTGTATTCGCCGGAAAAGAAACTGATGTTTTATATTCAGCAAACGCATCAACACTTCCAGTTCATTACGAATGATTTGAGCTTCGTATGCTGTCAGCTGTATGGTATATTGCTTATTCTGCCTCATCGTTGCCAACAGAATAGCCGTTATCTGGGTAAGATAAGAGTCATCTGTCCGCATGGACTCGGAAATGGAGAGGGTGATAAACTTAATATCCGGACTCGAATAAAGATGGTCGGTGAGATAATTCGCTCCATGAACAAGCAACATATCAGGCTCTATCACAATAAATTCCCCATTCAACAAAATCTCGGAACGGCCTTCAAGAACGAGTATCATATAAAGTTCACGATTAAAGTAACGTTCGTTTTCCGGATAGCTCCTGTCCTTATATTCACTCATAAAGCAGACTACCTCCTCTTTATAATGAGGAATTTCCGGATGTTCCTTTAATAACTGCCTATTATCAAAAATACGAGATTTTACCATTTATACCTCCTTCTTTTCGACGTAAAAGTACAATTTGTTTCGGATATGACAAAAACTGTGTGGAATCGGATAACTTATATCAGACAAAAAAACGGGACCTTTGCATATTCTTCTTTATAGAATGAAGAACAATACGATTATATAAGATAGATAAGATATGGGAATGAAAGACGTTTTTAAAAGGTATTTGGTATTTGTTATCGGATTGTATTTTCTGGCTGCCGGAATAGTGTTGATTGTACGTTCCGCATTAGGAACCACACCTATATCCAGCATCAATTATGTGTTAAGCCTGAACAGCCCTTTATCATTAGGAACTTGTACGTTTCTGATCAATATGCTGCTTATTCTAGGACAGTTCTGGATCATCAGAAAAAATAAGACCCGACAGGACACCATTGAAATACTCCTTCAATTGCCGTTCTCTTTTATCTTTTCAGCATTCATTGATTTTAATATGGCACTCACCAGTAATCTGCATCCCGACAATTACGGGATATCAATAGCCTTATTACTCACAGGATGCATGATACAATCCATAGGAGTCGTACTCGAACTCAAACCCAAAGTAGCAATGATGAGTGCAGAGGCTTTCGTAAAATACGCCTCCCGCCGTTATAACAAAGAGTTCGGAAAGTTCAAAGTCTGTTTTGATGTTACGCTGGTCACTCTGGCAGTCATACTCTCTCTCCTGCTTTCGCAATGCATCGAAGGTGTTCGCGAGGGGTCTCTTATCGCCGCCTGCATCACCGGATATATCGTCAGCTTCCTGAATCAGAAAATAATGACAAGGAAGACTCTCTACAAATTATTACCTGTATTGAAATAAGTTTTCTCCAGCTCACTACCAGCAACGTTTCCATCTGCCTGACTATATAGTAATGCTTAAAAATAAGTTGGTACTTCGAGGGATGTTTGGATACATCACAGTGAGTACATTAGATGTAGTGCGCTATATCTGTTTAAAGCCATCTGTTGTTTGTATGTTAAGTCACTGTATCCCATACGTTATCCTATATACATCATTGTGTTATCTCACCGACATCTTCATCGTTCCACCCGGGTAGACTGATCATTGCACTGGAGTGAACTGAACTGTTCACCCGGGTAATAAGTACTGTTCACCCGAGTGGAACAATGAAGATGCCGGTGAAATAAAACACGAACACCTATTGTTAAACACACTAAGTCAGAGTATGTGACAGGCAAAGAAGCGGTAAATCGCATCTCATGGAAGGTACTTTGTCACGAGAAGGACGGGCATTGAGGAAAAAAGTGAGAGACAGCTCAAAAAACAATGTAGGTATGTCAAAAGTCAAAAGTAACTAAACTCTCCTCCTTCGGGAAGGAGGAGAGTTTAGTTACTTTTGACACACCTTCATTCGGTATGCCACTGATTGCAAGAAGTTTAAATAGAGTAGAGTGAGACTAAAATTATTTTTTCTAAAGGAGGAAAGGATGTCTATTTCTTCCGGCTATCTATTTCTTTAAGCAATTCATCCACAGCCATTTTGAGTTGCGTGTCCTCTCCTTTCACTACAGTTTCCGGGCTGTTGGCAACCTTGATATCAGGTTCCAACTGAGTATTTTCCAGATAACTGCCATCCGGTAGACGATAACCGATGATAGGAATCCCAAATACCAATGAAGGATCCTGCAAAGTTTCCCAAGACACACTTGTCATAGTTCCCGGAACAGGCATACCTACCAGTTTTCCAATATTCTGATGCTTGTACACCCACGGGGTACCATGCGCATTCGAATAATTGGCTTCACACTGCAACATAATAGAAGGCTTGTTCCAACGACGACTTGGCATATCACAGGCTTCACGTCCGCGTACCACCTGAGTGAAATATTTCTGACCGCTGAAAAGTATTTCAATATCTTCATGCAGACGACCGCCTCCGTTAAAACGGGTATCGATCACAATTCCGTCACAGTTATTGTATTTTCCCAGAATATCCGAGTAAACAGTACGGAAACTTCCATCTCCCATAGATTGAATATGAACGTATCCCAAACGACCGCCGGACCATTTCTCCACATCCTCAGCACGTTGTTTCACCCAACGTTTATATAATAAGCCATTAAGTTGTCCGCTTGTGACAGGTTTTACCACTTCTTCCCAACGTTCCTTATTCTGCGGGTTGTACAGCGAAACCAGTGTTTTCTTCCCTGCCTTATTATTCAAAAGATCAGTGATGTCCTTATCCGGAGTTATTTCTTCCCCGTTGATTTTTTCTATAATACACCCTGCCTTTACTTTGGTACGGGAATGATCGAACGGGCCTTTCTCTACAATTTCAGCAATCTGCATACCCTTTCCCTGATAATTCCAGTCAAACAATAAGCCCAGATTAGAGGTTACATCTCCATTGCCCCTCGGAGAATAGCGTCCTCCGGTATGCGAAACATTCAGTTCACCTAACCATTCGCTCAGTAATTCTGCAAAGTCATAGTTATTATCAATATGCGGCAGGAATTTACGATAGGCGGCTGTCATGGCATTCCAGTCCACTCCGTGCATATTAAGATTATAGAAGCGCTTTTGATGCTGTTTATATACATGATCGAACATCGCCTCACGTTCGGCTGCCAAATCCATTTTCATTTCAGCCTGATAACTGATAGGTTTCAGAGCATCCGACTTCGCGTCCATTTTCTGCATATTTCTGCTTCCCAGCAAGAAGATATCTCCTTTTTTATCCAGCATCAGTGATGACCAGCCGGAATTAAGTTTATGGAGACGCTTCGTGCCTTTTTCACGAAGCTTCATTTTCCAAAGGTCATACCCCTCTTCGAAAGCTGAAAAGTAATACAGATTTTCTCCATCTTTGGAAAGAATAGCACTACCTAAATCAGAAGAGTTAGGAGTCAGGCGTACAATACGGTCCTCAATACCGCTGAGTTCCACAACAATATCTTTCTTGTCTGCCTTGTCCTTTTCGGTATCCTCCTTATCTCCTTCTTTGTCTGCCTTATCTTTTTCTTTGTCTGCCTTGTCCTTTTTAGACTGACTTCCGTCCTTTTTCTTATCACCGTCTTTCTCCTTTGCTTTTTTCTGCTCCTTTTCAAATTCTTTGAGCAGTTCGAAGTCCTCTTTACTCAAACGGTAACGGTCGTAAGCATCCTGATTCAAGAATACCAGCATCACATCCTGTTGTGATCCCCAGGAAGCATGGGCACGCATACCATAACGCTCGGTCTGGAACAGAATGGCATTTCCATCCAGTACCCAACGTGGAGAGCCGCTAATATAACCGCTGTTAGTCAGATTAGTGATAGTACCTCCCTGTGCACTGACAATACCGATATCCGAATAGGGATCATGACGATTGCCGATAAACTCAAGCGTAAACCACTTGCCATCGGGCGACCATTCGTAATCGAATCCGCCTCCTGTATTGTACCATGTAGAACCGTCTGTCACCTGACGTACTTTTTTGGTTTTCAGGTCGAGTACCATCAACCGGTTACGGTCTTCGATAAAAGCCAGTTCCTTACCATCCGGAGAGTATTGCGGGTAAGCACGTTCTACGGTTTTGGAGGGGAGCAATACTTCCTCTTCAATAAGAGTGGCGTTAGGGAAATTCGCCTCTTCTTTACGAGCTATCTTAGCGGTATAAAGTTGCCAGTTGCCGGTCCGCTCGCTGGCATAAACCAGTGTACGGTTGTCGGGAGCAAAAGATACACCGGATTCCTTTGCCGGAGTATTTGTTATTTGCTTGGTTGTAGCATAATCGGTTGAAGTTACAAAAACATCACCTCGCACAATAAAAGCCACCTGCTTACCATCCGGAGACACAGAAGCAGAAGTCGCACCCTGAGAAAATCTGAGAGTAGCAATCTCTTTTTCATCATCACGCACAAGATCAACATTTACTTTCTTCGGGCGGGCATTGGGCTCTTGTGTATAAAGTTCTCCGTCATACGTATAGCATATAGTTCCTTTATCGCTGATTGACAAGAAACGTACCGGATGCGTGCGGAAAGTGGTGATGGCTTTCACTTCCTGCGGAGTGTTCAGGGTAAAGTTATATACATTAAATGAACCGCCATTGCGCTCACTTAGAAAATAGACCGAATTACCATCCGGTGCATATACCGGATTACGGTCTTCTCCTTCCCGATTGGTCAGATTGGCATGTTTCCCGGTCGAAACATCGTATAGCCAAATGTCTCTTGTTATAGATGAGGTATGGTGTTTTCTCCATTCATCTTCAAAACCTTTACGGTCCTGATAAAGGAAGTTTTTTCCCGATTTATCAAAGCAAACCCATTCGGCAGGAGTAGCCAGCACTTGTTCGGTACGTCCTCCGGTAACCGGAACTTTATATAATTCCGTCATGGCTCCGGTAGGAAAAAGGGCACTTTCCGCAGGGTCCTGAATGGAGGCGGAGAAAAGTACAAATTTACCATCCGGAGTGAAAGCCGAAGGAATCTCCGAGGCAGAATGATAAGTCAACCGACGTGCAGTTCCTCCATCGGCAGACATGATAAAGAGATCGAAGTTCCCATTCCGGTCGCTGGCAAACGCGATTTGTTTACCATCTGGCGACCAAACAGGATTAGCCTCATAAGAAGCTTGTGTTGTTAATTGGGTAGCGGTTCCCCCTTGAACGGGGACTTTGTAAATGTCGCCTTTATAACAAAAGACGATTTCCTTTCCATCCGGTGAGATACGTGCATCACGCATCCACAAAGGGGTAATAGCATAGCTGGATAATGCAGTCAGTACCAGCGCTAAAGAAGTTATAAGTTTCTTCATATCAAATTATTATATATTTTGTTCTTAAATACTTGTCTCTATTTGTTTTCCTGTATAGTTATAGAATATCCTGTCGCCAAAATCTTTATAAAAAGAAGCATATTTATCTACTCCCGTACAATGGCAGACACCTATCTTTTGAGGTAAATATTCGTGCAAATAATCAGCAATAACCTGATATTTGGATTCTTCTGCATTATGAATATGAAAGCCTCCTAAAAGCAGATTGCAGGGAAGTTTTGAAAATGCCGTTCGTACTGTCCGCAATATATTTGTAATGCCCCGGTGAGAACAGGCACTTAAAACGACAAGCCCTCCTGAATTAACCAGCACCATAACCAACTCATCCTGAAAAGTATCCGGTATTTTACAACCATCGTCCTTCTGAACCCAAAATCGTTCAAAGTGAGTATCCTCACTATTGATAATATCGACAGCAGGCAGAAGAAATACTCCGGAAACCAGTTCAGTCTGCCCATCAATAAAATAGAAACGGGACAGGTCGATTGAATGGATATGCTTCATCCCGTTTTCACGTTCATCCTTGAACTTGGGAAAGAAAACTTCACGTTTACAGACAATTGTCGCTTTCGTATTCAATTCCATAAAATAACGTAGCCCACCTGTATGATCACTATGCCCGTGAGATAATACCAGATAATCTACTTTCTGAAGATCGATATGTAACAAACGAGCGTTACGGATAAATAAATCGGAAGCTCCCGCATCAAAAAGTAATCTGTTTTCCGGTGTCTCAATATAGAGGGAAAGCCCATGTTCTGCCTGCAATTTACGTCCATAGACACAATTTTCTACAAGAGTCGTTATTTTATAGTTCATGTGGTTTGGTTCTTAATCAAATAATACGAAATAAAAAGTTCTGCTACAAAATTATAATAATTCTACGGCAGAACAAGTAATCAATCAATTTAAATCGACTGTAAGGGTAAAAGATTTTGTTTCAGGCTTCTATTGCCGAATTATTCATTTTGTAGTTTGAATACAAATAATTACTTTTACATCCATATCAAACCCTTTAAATAAAGAATCAAAATGGAGAAAGAAACAAAAGGTAAAGCAAATACAGTTCAGATACAGTACTATCAATCTCCATGCGGGACATTGATACTCGGTTCTTTCGAGAACAAGCTCTGTATGTGTGACTGGGTGGTGAGTGAAGAACGCAGAGCAGCAATCGATAAACGAATACAAAAAGCGTTAAATGCTCAGTACGCAATAGAAAACTCTGAAGTGATAACGCAAACGATCAGTCAGCTAGATGAGTATTTTTCCCGTCAAAGGACTACGTTTGATATTCCTCTGCTTCTTATCGGGACAGAGTTTCAAAAGAGTGTATGGAATGAATTATTAAACATTCCCTACGGAACAACGATATCTTATGCTCAATTATCACAGAGACTGGATAATCCTAAAGCTATCCGTGCAGTAGCCTCTTCGAATGGAGCAAATTCGATTTCAATACTTATTCCTTGTCACAGGGTGATTGGCAGCGATCATAAACTAACCGGATATGCCGGTGGTCTTGTAGCTAAAAAGACTTTATTGGAGCTGGAATCGAACGAAAGAAGATTATTGTAACAGAATCGTTAAACTAAACTTCTCTCATTAAATCCAGACAAAAAGATAGTGTCACTATCCCATTACTATAGTGTCACTATCATACTGCTTTAGTGTCACTATCCTACAGGTATAGCGTCACTATATACTCAGCATAGTGACACCATCCTGAAAGGTTGTTATATATGACGGGAAATGTTTACCTAAAGCGAACGTTTACACCATTTTTCCCATCTCATAGGCTTCCTGCATATAGGGAGTATCTTTTATTTCTCCTACCTTCCAGGCACCTATTCCATAAATCACTCCTTTTTCCTGCGGATTTTCCAGACAATCGAGGAAGCCACGGAAACCATCAATCGTACGTTCCATCATCCCCTTATCATTCTCCGCCGCTGCAATAATGAAATAAAATTCCTTATTCGTTATTTCCGTATAACGTGCACAACAACGGTCAATCATAATCTTCATCTGTCCGCACATCGTATAGAAATAAACAGGTGTTGCCATTACGATGACATCAGTAGCAATCATTTTCTCTACAATTCCTGCGGCATCATCTTTCTGGGGGCAGGGTTTGCCATACATGCTGCAAACACTACATCCCGTACAAGGATGAATTGCTTTCTCTTTCAGAAAAATCTTTTCTACTTCATTGCCTGTTTCGAGGGCACCTTTCACAAATTCGTCACAAAGCATATCAGAATTACCGCCCTTTCGCGGACTGGACGAAATAATCAGAACTTTTTTAGCCATAACTTTATTACTTTTATTTTTTGAATTTCATGAATCAGCTTTTTCACTCTGCAAAAATAGACAATTTATCATATAGCAAATGTAGATAAATTACAGAGATGTGTACCCTAATTACTGATTCAAACATTTTCTGCCATTTTTACTTTTTATCAATATCCTTTTCATCTCATCCATAATCGGTCTTTCGGCAACACAAACATAAAAAAAGATTTTCTCTGCCCATATATAATTCATATCTTTGCCTATGATACGAACAACATAATGCAATGAAAAAAATACAACTGACCAACGCACATAAAGAAAAATTATTTCAAATCCCTTTATTTCGGGATTTACCTCTGAACATCAAGGAATCTCTGTTGGACAAACTGGATTTCGTTATCTATGCAGCGGATAAAAAAGAAATAGTTGTTACGCAAGGTACACCTTGCAACAAACTATATGTGTTATTGGAAGGAAAACTACGCACGGATATCATTGACGGATTGGGGAACGAAGTGATGATTGAGTATATCATCGCACCACGTACCTTTGCCACCCCTCACCTTTTCAATTCAAACAATACGTTGCCAGCTACTTTTACTGCTTTGGAAGACAGCGTGGTACTCATGGCAACCAAAGATTCCACTTTTAAAGTCATCAGTCAGGACCCGCAGGTATTGCACAATTTTCTTTGCATCGCCGGAAATTGCAATATATGTACCGTATCACGTTTGAAACCTCTGTCGCGCAAGACTGTACGCGAAAGGTTTATTGTTTACTTATTCGAACATAAGAAAAAAGATTCTCTGACAGTAGAGATCATGCATACCCAGTCCCAGCTTGCCGAGTACCTGAATGTATCACGGCCTGCTTTATCCAAAGAAATCAATAAGATAATCAAGGAAGGACTGATCACAATGGAAGGAAAAAAGATCGAGATTCTGAATAAAATGGCGCTGGAGAAATACTTATAATAAAAAGAGAAGGTGTGTCAAAAGTAACTAAACTCCCCTCATTCCTGAAGGAGGAGAGTTTAGTTACTTTTGACACACCTTCTTATATATTCATTTACATTTGCAGTATTAAATATCACAACAAAATATAAGTGTATATTTGAAAA
>OGEJ01000112.1_pt1 | contig 58691 bp, 78 predicted proteins | sample 1570701 | NCBI WGS metagenome assembly OGEJ01 (sample SAMEA2582140, study PRJEB24529) | metagenome | biome: Human gut stool | place: China | collected 2011
TCTCACAAATTTGGTTATACAAAAGCCGTGAGAAACTTGCATCTAGTTTCTGAATGATTAAAGCCAATCTAAAATCATTATCCAAATACAAATCATCATTCAAACACCTTAAATGACTATTAACTTTATCTTGAAAGTCCGTCATATTCTTCTGATACACATTCAAAAACTCGTGTATATCGCCACTCCAACTAAGCACCAAATATCATCTCCTTAAATCTTTCGCTTGGCTCTGCACTCATATCTACATTTTCAGATATACCCTTAACACTACCTTTACTTGTAAATTGATGCAAGTCATATGGGTGTGTGGGTTTTAAACTATTAGCTAATGTTCCGTCATTTTGCCCATAACTTGGTATCCAGATTGCACCAGGACGTGCTACATTCAAGTTGAACTTATCGTACAAATGATTAGCAATATACAACACAATCTTGTTATCTGGCACACCTAAATCATTGAGTTGCGACATGTAAGCCTCAACACCAGCTCTCATCTGAGTAACGTTCCCACTCATCTCGATGCTCTCAACATCAATCGCATAAAAAATAGGCTGTTGCTTACCTGCGACAACCTTTTGAGTTCTGTTATAAAAATCTCTTGCTTCTTGTTGAGCATCTGATGTAGATGTAGCAGCAAAATATGCATACACCGCATACTTTCCACCAGCTGAAATACATTTTTGTAAATTCTCCATGTACTTTAAATCTTGATGAGCAGAACCATGCTGAACTCGGATAATACTCAAAGTAACATCATCAGCTATCACACTAGGCCAATCAATTACACCTTGCCATTCTGAGACATCAATAATCTTGCCAATGTGTTGTGGTTTAGGTATATCTGGAGTTGTTGGAGTATTGTTGTTGAGTTTATTGTCAATGTATTTCTTCAATGTTTCTTCTAATTCTCGCGTATTTCCACCATTTAATTTTGTAATAGTTTTAGTAACACTTGTACTGATTTCATTCATTTTTTGGAGAATATTAGTATTATTTCTAAGAATAGAATAAGGTAAATTATTTAATGTTAGTTGCGTTTGCTGCGTTGGATCAAATGGATACCATGTAAATCCAACTATCATTACCTCTGTAACTAATTTAACTGTCTTTACTTCTAATCTTCTAATTTCCCCTATATCAGGTTTAATATTACTCGATTCATTAGCTGTACCAGATATTAATGGTTCTAGTTGGAATTTACTTCTAACATATGCCTCCATTGCATTTTTATCATGGAATCTATCATCCGACATATCTGCTGCTGGATGTTCTCCCCATTTTGCAATAGAATCTTTATCTTCAACCATAAAATCATCAAAATACTTTTCTGTATGAGTTTCTTCTTCTGTTTCTGTGTGAGTAGTAGGACCTGTACCACCGCTTTTAACTAAATCTAACGGATTTAACCAAGTTCCATCATTAGTAAAAGATTTTCCAACCGCAACATTGAAGTCTTGACGTGTTACCCCAACATGTAAATGATCTGTATCACGATAACCTATTATATCACCTGTTTTTACAGTATCTCCCACATTAACTGTTATTTTACTAGCACTTGAAAACGCCTCTTGATAAACAACATTATATCCACCACCAGAAATAACAACATAATTACCTAATCCGCCCATATATGACTTAATTGCAACTTTCCCACCATGTACTGCATGAACTTCACTTCCTGGGTGATCTACTGAGCCAAAATCTAAACCGTCATGGAATCCATTAGGTCTAAATTCACCACCTGCATTAACACCGAATAATTGACTTCCCATAAATTTTCCTTCACCTACGTCTGGAAAAGGCCAACCCCAACTACTACCATCAGTAACTGTGATTTCTGTGGTGGTTGTAACTTCATGTTCAGTTCCTATTGCTCTAATCTTATTAATAATTCCAGTTGAATCAATATTTAACTGAACTTCACTTGTATCGTGCAGGTAGTCTAATCTTTTACCTTTATTTTGATAAAAATCTTTCTTGTTATAAATTCGTATATTTCTATTATCTGGATAAAAAATAGCATTTTCCCAAGTAGATAAAATCTTAGATATCATATCTTTACCGTTAGTATTTCCTAAATCCGTTATTTGTTGATTATCAAAATTACCGATAACTTGATATGAAAAACCCTTGTTATTTTCATTGAGATAAAATGCTAATACATCATTAACTGTGTACGTCTTTTCGCCACTATTGACCTCATACTTCCACAAATTAGCTAATTCATTAGATACATGTGTCGCCGTTATTTGTATAGTTGATACTCCTGCAGCATAATCTACTGCAAGTGTTTTAATAATATATTCTTGACCGTCAAAAAATATACTAGACTCTACTGCAATTATCTTAAACAAGTCTGAACCATCATCGTACACTGTAAAGGATAGTTGATAGGTATCATTTTCAGCCCACTGAATGTTAAAACTATTCCATAAGATATTATTCAAAATAAAAATCTTATCTTGATTTCTAGGTTTAAGTTTAACTATTCTTTCATTCAACTACTTCCACCACCTTTAGAATGTATAGATAAATGGAAATGAAAATGTTATATCTGCTACTTTATCAAGTGTTATTTCGTTCCAACCTTTTTCTAGTTTGATATATCCAAAATCAGTTTCCATTGAATCATAACTATTATTCTTATAAGTATTGATACCGTCCAAAACTACTGTATCATTGCTATTTAATGACCCTTTGAACGTCCAACTTGTTTCATTTGTCGTATTTTTAACCGTTAGTCCACCATTTGCAGATTTAATTGTTATCTTCAAATCGTGCTTTTGAAAATATGGATCTACTGCAATATCACTAGCGTTAAATATTCTAAAACTCGTTTGATTATTGAAATGATAGTTTAAATTTGGAACGTCAGCTAAATTCAATCCATATCCCCAACCATTAGATTGAGAAATTTGGTCTGACCTTAAATAGCTATATTTAACGCCACTAGGATTTTCAAACGCTACTGTGAATGTTGCCCAATGTGAACCGTCTTCATTAGGAGCTATCGTAAAAGGTGCTGTTCTAACATACCTTACTAGATGTTTATCAATATCAGTTCTAATTCTAAATAGCTCTTTTTGCATAAAAGCTTGCATTATATCATGTTTTGCTAACAAGTAATCTTGCCATGTTGAAAACCATAATAAAAATGTACAGCTTACCGTTGTAGGTTGGTAAGTTGTGTAATTCCACATTTCACCATCTTGCATAACGTTATTTTGATACACATTTGAAATTGATGGGTTTTCATCTAGTTTTAACAAGGTTAAATTAGAAGTAATATCTTTTAAACTAAATTCTGGATTATTTCCATACTTAATATAAAAATTATTTTCCATAATTTATGCCTCCTAATAACCTTGATAATCAGCTAATCTTTGATCTAATGCTTGTTGCTGATACTGTTTTATTTTATCAAATCCACTCTCACGAATAGCTTTAATTTGTTGATTGTTTAATCCTAATAATTGACTGAACATAGCTAATAGTGAATCAAACTTATCATTTAATTCTTTTAGATCTCTATTATCTGATACATTTATGCGTTGTGGTTCTTGATTAGTAAATTCAGAGGTTAATTCATGCATAAGCTGCCATGCTCTAGGCCTTTTAGCTGGATCAGTTGGAATAATATACTCTGGCTTATTATTTTCAGCAACTTCGATTAATTGATTTGTATCAATTCTTCCACCATAAGCCATCATTCTATGACCTGAAGGCCCCCAACCTCTCTTTACTCCAATTGGGGGAAAATCGTTTCTCCAATTGCTATCATTTAAAACTGCCATAATTTGGTCTAAAGCAGAATGAATATTTGCATGTCCTGGAACCGCCCAACTTCTCCAAGTACCAAGTTTATATTGGAATAATCCAATTGGTAAACCTGTTCCGTCATGATCGTCATAACCACCATTTTGAGCAGGATCTACACTAGATTCAGTTGATGCTTGATAGTACAAATGCTCTATATCACGTTCACTAAGTTTTTGATGCATCAATCTAGCAGCGTGTTTAGCTATCTTGGCAAATTCAGATTTAGCCATTCTACCAGCAGGACTATTTCCATCGCCACCAGCTCCAAAATCTTCAAATAATTTCTTTACCCAGCCAACTGCTAGACTTGCTAATTTATTAGGAAAGTTAGTAATAATATCGCCAGCTAAGCCTTTAGCTGATAAATTATCAATATGTTTTTCAAAGACTTCTTTTAAAAATTCTGCTGGCTTTTTCAAAATATCTTCTGCTTCATCAACTAAATCAACAGCACTATTCCAAACACCTTTAAAGAATTTACCAATACCATTAGCATATGCTGGAATACCTAACATTGTAGTTAATTTATAAGTATCTTCACCATTTAATACACTTGATCCTTTAGGTAAAGGTACCACCATATTACGTTGTTTAGGAAAAATACCTACTTTTCCGTCAGGTAGTCTAAACATTTCGCGATAATGTTCACCTACACCATCATTAACTAGCGCTAAGCCACCTTGGTGAGTTCCATTGACGCCCTGCATATTAGGTGTACCTTTAGCATAAGATACTGTTGGAATTTTCCAACTAGCATTTATTTGTGGAGCACCAACTTTATCAAGAACCCAGTTGATACCTTTCTTTAAACCACCTAACATATCATTAACTGGTTTAATCACACCATTTACCAAATCTACAGCTTTATGCTTAACACCTTTAACTGCTGAACCGACAATATCTTTTAGTTGTCCGAATTTATCAGTAAAAGTATTTACCATATCGCTTAATCTGCCACCAGTCTTATCATTCAACCAATCATACATATCCTTGAATATATTTTTAGTAAATTTACGGATATTTTTAGCAGTATCGTTAATATCACCGCCTAATTTATCCCAATGTCCACTGGTAAAATCTTTCCAAGTATTAGTGTAGGATTGAATAGCATCATAGCCTGATTTAAACTGTTTAGAATTCTCTTTAGCCATTTTTTTAGCGACATTAAGCGTTGCATTATTAAGATTATTCCATGATTTTACAACCTTATCTTTACCATTATCAGCATTCTTCTTTAAACTATTCCAGCCATCGCTAAACTTCTTCTTAGTGTCTTTCCACATATTATTGGCAAACTTAGCAACATCTTTATTAAACTTATTCCAACTCTTTTGAGTGTTCTTGATACCTTTGTTAGTTGTATCTTTAATTGATTTCCAACCTTTGCTGAAGAAACCTGTAATGTTCTTCCATACTTTAGATATCTCTTTAGGTAAGTTTTTAAAGAACTTGACTATATTATTAAATGCTTTTTTAGCATCCTTTACCAAACCATCAACAAACTTCTTGAATTTATCACTATGGGTATACAAATACGTTAAAGCTAATGTAATACCTGTAATTGCTAATCCCCAAGGTCCTAGTGCTCCAGCTACACTTGCAGCTGCTGCCACAAATTGTTTTATCCATCCCGTAACTTTTACAAGAATAACCATCGATCCTATTACTTTGACAAAACTTTTAACCGTACTTTGATGTTTAGCTAGATATGCAAGAAATTTTGCAGCCTGCACTGCGACTTGTGCAATGTATTTACCAATTTGTTGAATTCCTTTTTGTGTTTCTTTATCATCTAAAGCTTTATTTAATTCATTTAGTCCAGTAGCTTGAACTTTTACTAATGGTTCAGCTAGTTTTGCTTGTGTACTCTTCCAGTTTTCTTGCATTTTCTTCAATGCTCCACCAGAAGTTTTGCCAAATGCCTTACTGTTTTTCTTATAATCTTCTGAAGCTTTTTCTAAGATGTCGTTAAATTGGTCACTTGTCATTTTTCCCGAATCAAGTAATGTGTCAAATGCTTCTTTACTTTTTCCCGACGCCTTTTGTAAAGCTGTTGTTAACCCCGGCGCTTGTTTTTCTAATTTTTGTAAAGAACTTCTAGTAACTTTTCCTGAAGCTTCAATTTTACCTAACCCTGTAGCAAAATTATTTGCTTGGTCTTGAGATAACTTTAATTGTAAAGATAAGCTAGCAACACCTTTACTTAAAGTGTTTGTCTTTTCCACAGATCCAGTTATTCCATAAAAGTTAGTTTGCATTTTATTTACTGCTTCTGCGGTCAAGTTCGAATTTGTCTTTAAATCAGATAACGTATTTGTTAGCTGTTTTATATCATTAGCACTTGCACCTAAATTCTCCCAACGTTTCTTCATTGCTCCAGCAGTTTTTGATACTTGAATACCTGTAGAAATAATACCTTTCATTTGAGAAGTCAAAAGCGTAAATCCACTAGTAACCGCATTAGAAATAAGATTTACCCCAACTAATCCTTTAAAAGATAGGACAGATTCTTTTAATTTGCCCATTCTTCCGTTTAGTTCATTAGCTTTATTTTTCATCCTGGTAAATACACCTGGATTTAGTACTTTCATTTCTGCATTTAATTGCCCTATTGATGATTTAGCTTTTGCCATTGCTGTGGCAGTTTCATTTAGCCTAATTTGCTGTTTCATGTAAGCTTCACTTGTTATCCCTGATTTTTCAGCAATAGACTGTAGTTCTTTTTCTTGCAGTTGGTACTGTTTGCTTAAATTAGTTAGTGAGTTCTTAACCCCGCTTAGCTGTACTTTTTTAGCATCTAATGCTTTACCTTCTGCCTGCAGTCTTTCAGCATAACTTTTAGATAAAGCTTGTGTATTTCGATATCCTTTTTGTAAATCAGCTAAACCAGATGTGTAATATTCCATTGATGACTTAGCTTTTTCCTGTTGAGCTTCATAGCTTGTTAATTGTCTAGTGGCCGTTTGAATATCTTTTTCTAATTTTAGCCAAGTTTCAGCTTGAGATTTATTAGTTCTATCTAGCCCTTCTTGACGACTTTTTAACTCTTCTATTTTTTGCTTTTGTACTTCAATAACATTTCCAATGCCATCAAATTTAGCTTTTAAAGCTCCTAAACTATCTCCAACCGCTTTATGTGCTGCTTCGCTTGCTTTCCATCCATTAGTTAATGCTGATATTCCAGATGTGAAACTCTTTAAACTGCTAGCCGCTTCAATTGTATCTAGGGTTATTTTAGTGGCCATTTCATTTTGTACTTTCACTGATAAATTAACCTCCTTTCCTCCAAAATAAAAAAAGCCAGTTCAAAACTGACTTTTATAAATCCCCATTTTGCTCGCTGATTTCAGTCATCTTACTTCCAAAATCAACATTCTTATATTGTAAACTTAATCCAGCTACACTTTCTTTTAAAATTTTTCCATGCCTGATGATTTCTTCGTAAGTAGAACCATCTCTAAATTCTAGTACCATTTGAGGATTATAGTAATATTTTTCTTCTTCCGGAACGCTGCTAAGCCCTCTGGTATGATAAATCTTTCTGGATTGTTCATTAAGATAAATTCTTCCGTACTTTAAATCGCTATAATCGTACATTTTACAATTTTTCAAAAAGAAACTTACAATCAAAATTTTCTGTAATTTATCGTTGAAATAAACATTACCACACCTAAAATGCTTGTGAAAAATAAAATATCGGATGTCTTTTCGCGTTACATCAGTTTTCGTCAAATTAACCACCTCATGTATGCTAAGTAACCTAATTATAACACGAAATATTATTGTCCTCTAAAACGTCTCAACATTTCTCTTGGTGAAACTTCTCTGTCTTCTTTAGCTTTAGCATTTATTACTTCAACTAATAATTGAAAATCTTCTTTATCACTAACTGATACTGGTATACCGGATTCTAATAGTAATGTTTTTTGTAAAAATAATAAATCGGCTTGTTCATCCTTATTTTTGTAATATTCATCGGATAACAGCCTTAATCTTTTTTTGGATCTTTTTCTGATATTGCTTCTGGCTTTCCTTCAATTCCTTTAACTCTCATTACTACATAATTTAGGTATTCTCCTAATTTTTCCATCGTTAAAGTACTTTCAGCAAGTTCTTTTTCTTTGCTAGATAACTTAAGGATATTTTGCAAAAAAACAAATGCATCATCAATGTAGCTTGCTTCTAAAGTATTAATTTCCAACATTTTTTCAGTTGTTTCTTTTTCTTCTAATTCATCAAAATTGATTGCCACTACTTTTTCTTGCTCAATACCTAATTTAAGCATTTTATTCATCATTTCATTAGCAAGCTTTACATTTTTGACACTTTGTTCAACAAAAATAGGTTTTTTTAATCCTAATGGCTTAGTATTAATTCTAATTGACATTTCTTTGTTCCCTTCTTTATTCGTCTCATATTAATCATCTCTGTTGATTTTATTTTATTGTGCAGTTACTGAAGTAGAGCTAGCGCTTGTTTGTGTAACTGTAGTTGTTTTGAACTTCTTAGGAATGCGTAAACTTTGTACATCAGAAAATCCGCCAAATACTTCTTTATACATTAGATTTAGGTCAAATCCGGGTTCATCGTCTGCCCAAACTTTATAAGGTTGTTGAACTCCTTTATCATCCATGAAAATATCTGCTTTTAATGGTTCTAATGCTTGGAAAGTTAATGTTGCATCAGCTCTAGTTAAGTTATTATTATCTGTTCCGTGGTTACGTCCAGTTTCAGTAACTTCACCATGAGAAAAGCCTTCATAAATTAAAGTCCCATCAACATCTTCAGAACATAACAGTAAAGCTACGTTAGGTTTGTCTCCAGAAGATAAAACGTATCCGCCTTTACCATCAGAAACATAACCTTTAATCTTGTTCAAAACATCATTATTCATATTCAATACTGTCAAAGCTACTTGTGGTTGTTGTTTTCCGTGTTGAATTAATTTAACTTGATTATTTGCATATACTGGGGTTCCTGCTTGTTCTAATCCAGTAATATTAGCTGTAATTGTACCTTCACCTTTACCATCAATGATATAAATGCCATTTTCACTAAGGCCTAATTGCCCTTTTAGTAAGCTACCATTATCATCAATAGTTGCCAGGCCTAGATAACGTACACCGTGTGTACTTGATTTAGCCATATTAAATACCTTCTTCCATTTCTAAATTTTTTGAAAAATAAAAAACCTTGGTCCATTGTTTAGTGTCTGGGTCCTTGATCCTATTTCTTGAAGTATCAATGTGCCAACGATTATCATTAAATAGCTTAGCTACTTGTAATTCATGATTTTGGAAATCGTCTCCATCAAATTTATAGAATATCTGTACTTCAACACCTACAAGCCAATACTTTATTTCCATATTGGCATATTGACTAGGTTCGTTTAAATACTCAGTAATTAATACTGTATTCTTATTTGTATTTACTTCTACATTACTTGGAATAGAACCAGAATATAACTCGTCTATCCAAGCGATATTACTCATTAATCTTTTAGCTATCGTGGTTGGTGTTTCCATTACTTACCACCTCGCATTATTTTGTCATATTCAGCTTTATTAGCTAGTAAAACTTCTTTTTTAGACTCGTTGACTGCATTATCAACAAAATGTGTAGCTGGCATTTTTACCGTTCCGTCATTTAAAAATCTAGCAATATAAGCCTTTTTACCAAAACCAACTGTTGAGCTACCATCTTCTTGACCGTCAACATTAGTATCTTGTGACATAACATATTCTTTTAAGTGTTTTTCTTTCTTGTGATTCAACTTAGAAACTGGTGTGTTTTGACGTATTTTTTCTTCTATTACTTTAGCTCCAGCTTGAGTAATTTTCTTTTTTTGCTCCATATTAGGAACAAGTTTATTCAAGCTTTTACTGAAGTCTTGGAGTAATTTTTCAAAATCGTTATCCACGCTTACCAGCTCCTTTCTTTTTCCTAATAACAATGTAATCATAAGCCATATAGTTATTAGTATCATCAGGGGAGATAGATACTACTTCGTAAGTTTCATTTTTATATTTAGCTAATGTAGCTTTTTGAACTCTATCATTGTGTCTAATTGCCACAGTTAGAGTATCATCAAGTCCTAATCCTGTTAATTGAAACTGTTGAGACATGGTTCGCCTTTGTGGAGCACACCAACACTCAAATAGTCTAACTGGCTTTTCAATCGTGTCTCCAGTTAAATCATCAGCTACAAAATTAACCGTCTGGAACTCGATACGCTGATTAAATGAAGAATGTAACAACTTCTTAGGCATTGCTATCACCTTCTTCGTATAACGCTAATTTCCCACGTAATTGTGAGATTATTGCATTTAAAGTGAGATCAATAGGATAAGTCATTACATCTTGTAAAGCTACTCTGTAATCATAATAAGCACCAGCTAAAGCTAGAATTGCTATTTTTTGAATTGCAATAACATCATCTTGCTGCCAAAATTCATCATTTCCACCTACTGCAGTATTAATATACACTTCAGCAGCTTTGATATATGAATTTAGTAATCTATCGTCATCATCGCCATCGATTCTAAGAGACAACTTCAAATCATCAAGTAATATTTCCTTATCCATCTAAATCACCTCTAAGCGTTGTTGGTTGCTGCTAACTTAGCTTCTTGATCTTTAATAGTCTTGAATGAACCAGCTACCCAAGCTTCACTATCAGTTGCTACTACGTCAAAACGGTCAATTACACGTACTTTTGTTAAGTCTCGTTTAAATGCTCCATCACCAATATTAGTAGATAGTAAAGACATATTTTCACGGTCAAACAAAGTTACTGCTTGTTTTAAATCTCCATAATACAATGGATGACTTCCTGCATTATCTGGTAACCAACGATCAGCAATTTCAATTACTCTCTTGCCTTTAATCATGTATACATCTGGTTGTGTAGGGTCATGTTGCAATAAGTAGCGTCCCATTGCGTCTTTAACTTTAGATAAAGTATTCAAGCCGGATGTATTAGTCATCAAGAATGATGTTGTTTTAATTGCAGGATCAACTCCTGTATTAACTAAATCAATAACTCCATCAAAATCTGTGATGGTTGGTTTCTTAGGAACTACACTCATTACATCAATAATTGCCTTATTGCGTGTAACTACTACTTTTTTAGCAATCCATGCAGATAACCAAGCTAAAATATTTTCTGCTGTATCTTTCAATAAAGTATTTGTAACAGTAGTAATACCTGCATAACGCTTAATAGCGAACTTGATTAATGTTAATTTTGGATCATCATTATCTCCAATCTCTGCAGTTTCGTCATCCAAATTAGCTAATGGTGTAACGTCAGTCCATTTTTCGTATACACGAGAACCTGTTGGCATAGAAACCGCTTCACGATTTACGTATTGTTCTAAAGAATTGAATTGACGTACTAATTGATGAATAGCAGTTTGAACATCAGACGGGATTGTTAATCCTGCCTTATCTCCGTTATCATCAACAGAAGAAGTAACCATATCCACAATTTTAGAGTTTCCATTCATCATGCCAACAAAATTTTCTACAAATTTATCTTTTAGATTCTTTTCGCTATCGCTTAAAGGTTTTTTATCCTTATCTGGCATGTTATAAACTTCTTCAGCTCGTGCAGTATCTAATTGTTCTTTTAGATTATCACGACGTGTAACTTCTTTATCACGTTGTGCTTTCAAGTTAGCAAATTTTTCTTCATCATAATTATCATCAATTAAAGCAGCATTAATTTGCATGTTTAAATCTGCTACTTTTTGTCCAGATTCAATCCAAGCATTATTAAGTTCATTAATATTCATTATTTTTCCTTCTTTCCATTAAAATAGCCAGTTTCTTATCCTTTAAGCTCGGATTTTTAAACTGGCTTGTTGTTTTATTTTGTTGTTTATCTGCTTTTAAAATTAAATTCATTAACTTATTAATCGCTGATTTACTAGGTATATCTTCCATAGAGTTCATAACTGGTTGTTCATCTTCATTAACGAACATAATTTCATCAGCAAAACCTTTATCTACTGCATCTTGAGCAGTCAACCATGTTTCGTTTGACATCATTTGTAAAAGGTCAGACTGTTTCATACCTGTTTTTAACTCATAAGCACTAGCAATCGATTTATCAATGTTATTTAAAACGCCTGCTTCATGATTTAAATCATCAGCGTTACCATCCATATTTGTCCATGCTTTATGTATCATGATTTGAGCTGTTGGTGCAATTGATACTGTATCTCCAGCCATTGCAATTACTGATGCAGCAGATGCAGCTAACCCTGTAACATTAACTTTTACATTAGATGCATTATTCTTAAGCATACTGTAAATTTCAGAAGCAACAAATACATCTCCACCATTTGAAGCAATATCAACAACAATATCATCGCCTTCAACAACTTCTTCATTTAAAATCGCTGATACTTTTTTAGGACTTGTACAAGTCATGCCAAAATAGTCATAAAACATAGCAGTATCATCATCAACTATCGCTCCTCTAATCGGTATCTTTACCATTAGCATCACCTCCTTTCGGTGGGTTCAATAATGCTGATTGTGGTTCTGGTAAATCATCAGGCAAGTATCCAGTTCCTTGTAATAGGTATCTAGCTTGATTATGTGCTAGCATTCCATCTTTAGTTAATCCTGATAACACTTGAGCGTAACTATCTTGTAGTGGATCAATTGCCGGTCTGATATTATAGTGAATTGTCGTACTTAATTTATTGTTAAGCTCTGATACGATTGATTCCATATACCTAGATAAAGCATTAGCATACATTCCTTTTATTTGGTCTAAAGATGATTGCTGGTCTCCTTGACCGTTTAAATAAGAATTAGGAATGCCATATACTTTAGCAATTTGATTACCAGTCCAATCAGCTTGTGACAATAATTTAGCAATATCAGATTTTATTTCTAAAGGTGAATATTCTTCTAAATCGTCAATTACAACTGGTCCATTATTTGCAACCTGAGTCTGTCGCATAAATTCTTTAGCCCGCATTGCTTTTATTTTCCAATTTACTTTACCTTCTTTTGTAATTTTTAAAATACCAGGTGCCATAATTGATTGGCTTAATGCAGCTCTAGTTAATTTATTAGAGTCATTTTTGATATTAAGCTCATTAGATAAAGCAGATAAAGGACTAATACCAGTCATACCACCGTTTTTTGAAAGTAATCTAAAGTGCAAAACGTCATTTTGTGGGACGTTCATTTTTACCCCAATTTTTGGTTCGTCAAAAGTAATATTGTAAATTAAACCTGAACCGTCATCTAATAGATATGCACTAACCTGCGAAGGTCGTAAATATTCCCAATGATTATCTATACCATTAATGTTTCGCCAACGATATATAAAAGCCTCACCACCTAACAGCAATTGAGCAAATACTGCTTGCCAAAATGCATGTTTATTAGATGTTACTGATGGATTATCAATTATTCCTTGATATCTAGTCTTACTACTAATAATTTTTGACGATGCTAAATCTCCAGATAATTGAAAGATTGCTGAATATATGTCTGAATTCTTTAAGGCTTCTTTAGCGCTAATATAAATATCACTATCTTTACCAGTCAGGACATTAAAAACTTCTTCATCACCAAAGCCAAATGGAACACTCATTGTTGACGTTTTTAAAGCATTATTAATATTAAATATTGGCATTAACTATCACCTCGCTTTTGTTCAGAGATGACTTCAACTAGCCAACCTAAGACAAATAATATTAAGGATATTACAAACCAACCTAGTGTAGCGTTAATTCTAAAGGCTGTATAATCTAATACAACCATTGCTGAAATAAACAATAAAACGTCTGAAAGTTGCCATAAATATCCTATAATTCGTTTAAAAATCATCAAAATCACCTCCTAATAATCCAGATTCATCACTCATATACCAATCTTCAACTTGCTTAGTTGTCATTAATTCAACTTGTTTTGATTTATCATTAGCTATTCCAAAATCTTCAAAATGGTACATTGCCTGATACATCGCATCAATAATTGCATCTACTACGTCAATCTTAAGAGTTGCTTTAGCCTTGTCTACTTGAATACCGATTTTATCTTCATAAATCTGTGCATTCATTAATGCTTTTTCCATGATTTTATCGTCAGGACGTGTAATTGTTCCTTCAATAAAGCATTTCTGCAAAAATTTTGTAGGATCTTTTAGCTCTGATGTCCGTTGCCTGATACCTTGCAATGGATAATCAGTATTTAACTCAAGTTGCTTTATTGTAGTAGTTGCTCCCCAATCATCATAGCCAAAGAAGATAACATTAAGATCATTATCATGTATGTAGTTTAATAACCAATGATAAACCTGTTCTTCATTAATCAAACCTTGTGGATGACTGGTAATAGTACAATAACCTTGCTTAGCTAACTCTCGATAATTTATGCCATCTTGTTTTTCTTTTGCATCAATTGAACCGGCATGTTGCCAAGGAATAAATGAATGTTGTTCAACTCTCCATTTAGGCACACCATGATTGGCTGAATAAGGATATACAAATGCTATTGCAGTATTGTCAGAAAACATTGAGTAATCATAGCCAATATATACAGTCCTACCTTCAATATTGAAATTAGGCTGGATAGCTCGTTCTATATCATCTAATTTCAAAAAGCTATTTGTTGCTTCTGCTAACCATAAATTTAAATTCTTATTTTGAAAGTCTGCTACATTACCAGATAACATATCCGCATCACGTTTATCCTGCAACCCTTCCATTAAAACTTGCTTTTGACTATCTAGATACAACAAAGGATTTGATTTATACCATGTTTCTGGTTTAAAAGTTTCATCTAAGCTATCTTGAGCCCAAATTAATCCTAAAAAGTTATCTGCATCACGCTTATAATCTTGTTCCATCGCTTGTTGAATCATTTTTTGATCTTCATGAAATGGAACACTAGGATCTGGATAAGATGTCGATATTTGAATGAATTGATGATTAGGCACTTTAACTTGACCTGAAATAATCTTACTAATCTTTTCTCTACTTTTTACTTCTCCAATTTCGTCAAAAATAGCTGTTGTAAAGTGAAAACTATCATATTGTCCTGATTCATGAGAGATAGCACGTAAAACGTTATTCTTTTCTTTCATAATCATCTGATCACTTTGAGCTTTAAAGTCAACAGTAGCAGCATAATCTTTAAACATATCCGTTTTAACGATGTACTTCATCATTGTTTTAATATAACCAAATATCTTATTAGTCTGTTTAAAGTTAATTGATGCCACTAGATAATCTTGATTAGACAATCCAAGGCTTTCAATAAAGTAGGAGTAGCACATTAAAATTGCCATCAAGTAAGTTTTTCCTTGCCCACGAGCGACAGATACCATCGCACGACTAAATCTTTTTCGTCCTTCTAAATTCCTCCAACCAAATAACATACAAAAAATAAATTTTTGCCAATCCATTAATTCAGTTGGAGAACCTGTATCCACATTTGGACACATTGAGGCAAATAACAATAGTTTTTCAGCTTGCTTAACTGAATAACGATAAGGAAACTCCTTTGTATTCTGCCTTTGCAAATCTCTTAGGTGTCTAAAACAAGCTAGCTTTATTAGATATCCTGTTTCAATTTCTTCATCAAGTACTTTAAAAGCATATTTAGTACCTTCATCTTGATATTTCTTTCTAATATCTGAAAAATCGATACTATGATATGTTCCTAAAACATCATGAGTTTGAGTCAAATCTACTTCCACTAACTTTCACCTCCAAAAATCTTTGCTAATTTTTCAGTTGAATCTTCTTTTTCTTTGCTATCAACCAATTGCATCAATTCGGCTCGTGCTTTAGGAGATAAGCCAAGTTGACTACCAATACTAGTTATCTGTATACTAGCGTCTTTCATCGTTGCAACAGCTGGATTTTTACGATAACCAACAAAATCTTTACCTACTATCGATCCGCTAGCATCTTGCAGTGATTTAAATATCTTAGTTTGAATACCGTTCTCTAAGACATCATCGTAAGCTTGACGATAAATCTCATATTGCGAGCAGTACAATTCTACTAATACAGTATCTATTCTTTTAACTCGCTCTGTACTTTCTAAAAAGGGCACGATTTTGCGCCAACATGCCTTTGCTACCGTTCCTAAGTGCTTTGGCGGCGTACCGCTTAAACGCCCATCATTCTGCTGATAAAAGACTTTTTTAACCACTGGCTTACCTCCTTTCAATTGTGGTACCCCCCCTAGGTAAAAATTTCAGAAATTGCACTTTTTTATAAAGTGATTTCTATGTGTGCGCTCTTCCTTGGCTCTTGCCAGGGCGGGGGATAAATTTAATTTTGCTTTTAATGGAATTCCATTCAATTTATTTAAAATGCATCTACGGCTATTTTAGGGACGTTTTAGCAAGTCTATTCATTTCTAAAACAATCTCACTAATATTTGTAATTTTAGGTACTTGTTTCAACTGATTATCCTTACCTGTGCCATAGTACCAACGTTCCCAATCTGTTTTGAATCTATGACACTTTGAACATATTGTAGCAAGGTTACCAGTATCAGCTCTCAAGTCTGTGTCATATTCAATCGGTACAATATGATCTACTGTCTTAGCGCTGGTAATCTTATTAATTGCTTTGCAATACTGACACAAATAATAATCTCTACTCAATACCAACTGTCTTAAGTTTACCCACTGCTTACTACGATAAAAGTTATATTGTTCAGACTTATTACTGTTGCGATTACGTGTAACTGTATTGTAGCGATGCTGATATGACTTACTTCTTGACCTTGCCCACTTCTGCCTATTAGCTATATACTCTGCTTCATAACTATAATGTCGTTGACAATAATGGTCTGGTAATTCCACCATTGCATGACAATCTTTATACCTGCATCGCCTAACTCTTGGCATATCACCCACCACCCTTTAATTTAATCTTGCTAACATCTCTACTGTACTTACGCTTATGTTTTACTGGATGTTTCTTGTAGTGCTTTTCTAATTCACGTAACATCCTTAGCTCTTCATAAGTTTGTACTTTTCCGAAATCTATACTATCTTTCATAATTTCTCCAAAATAAAAAGCCAGCCTGGATAGACTGACTATTATCTATATTTTATTTCCATTATCTAGCTTCAAACTATCTAAGATTTTCTTTTTTTTAAAACTTCACTTTCTAAATGTATTTCTTTCTCCTCTTTTATACCAGATTTTTCTGTAATCCAATCCATGTAACTTCAACTCCTCTCCAGCATGTTGTTCTAAGGCTTTCAATTGTTCAGAATAGTTAGTATCAAACATGTTATCTCTTTTATATAAATGCTGTCTATCTTTTCCTAAAACATCACGAACAGTTAATATACTAACTAAAATAATATGCATGTTTTCTATACTCAATTTATTATTATTTTCTTTTTTACATATACTGTATAATTCGTTGATATCACTTTTTAATCTATAAATTATATCATTCAATTCTTTTAGATATGTTTGATAATTTATAATATCTGCATCAGGTAGATTTTCAAAGCTAATACTTTTTACTAATTCTAAATTTTCTTCTAATGATTTTATTTGATAATTTAATTGTACAAAGTCAAACTCTTTTAAAGTATTTAGCTTATATAAAAGTAAATCTATATCAAATAATGCTAAATCTACAGAATTAAGTAACACTTGATACGCTTTATTACTATACTTTTTAGAAAAATTCTTTTGATTTAAATAGTTTTTTACTGATATATATAATGCTACTAAAGAAACAGCAATTGGTATAATTTTATCCCAATATTTGAACATTAAATTTCACTTCAATAAATATAATACAAAAGCCTAGCCATAAAGACTAGACTTCTTGAAGTGAAATTTAATTTAACAACTAAAGTACGCATTAGTAAGTTTTAACTCTCATGGTCTATAAAGCGACTAACCTAACTTACCTTTGCTACAATACCATAATAGCACGGAAAGTCTTCACTTAATCTACACTACTTTTACACTTGTTCTACACTTTTTTATTCTAAAATAAACATTTGTTCCGTTTACATGCAATAAAAAACGATATACTGAAATTATGCTACATCAGTATATCGTCTCGTTCCTAGCTCATCTCCTAGGAACTTTTTTATTGCCTAATATTGTGAGTTTCATAATATATAACTATTCTAGTTATACATTGAAATAATTATTTAATAATTCTTTCATATTGGTATATGGATTCTTATTAAATTCTGGAATACCGTCTTCCATTCTTTCAGAGTTTTTCAGAGCAACTTCATATTTTTTTACTACTTGTTCGAAGAACCTTTTATCAGTTTTTTTATAACTTTTTCCTAGTTTACTTGATAGACTGGAATTAAGATTTTCTCTAGTAGTAAAAAAAGTTACTTTTTCAAAATGTAGTAGCAACCACAATTCAAAACAAGCATTAGAGTAGATTAATAAATACCCACTTCTCAAGCATTTGTTTTTCAATTTTGTCAATTCTTCTGTAGTCGTATCATCTTTGTCTACAATTATAATAATTTCTACTGGTGAGACTTTAAAATCGTGTTTCTTATATCTACTTCTAACATGATTATACAAGTCTATCCCTTGTTTTCTTTCAGACCTTACCACCAATTTAAGGCGTTGCTTTATCCCAACTAAGTTTCTAAGAGTTTCCAAATATATCTTTTCACTTTCACCTTCACAATAAACATGTATCTGTCTAGGATTTTTTTTCTTTTGTTGTTCTCTTCTTCCCATTTATAGCTATTCCTCCAAGGATTGCTTTAACTTACCAACTAAAATCTCAGGGATAGCCCCAAATAAACCTTTTTGGTAACGTTTAACATAAGAATAATCCTGTCTATTCTCTTCAGATTTAAAATCATAAACAGAATACAACTCAGTCGTACTTCTATCTGCTTTTTCAGTAAAGTATATTTGTTCTTTTTTAAAACCACTATCCATTAAAGATAGTTCATGACTAGTTAGAATAAATTGATTATTACTCTCATCAGAATTGAAAACTTCAATAATCGCTTTAGATAGTTCAACGTGGAAAGAATCATCAAACTCATCAATTAGAATTGTAGAATTGCGGAACAAAGCCAGGATAATTGCTAGTGCAATTAATTTCTTTGTACCATCAGATTCCGCTTCCAATGTCAATGAAAACTGTCCTTCTTCATCTTTACCATCATACATTTTATGCCTGATAATCATGTTGTAATCTTTAAAATTTCTGTTTGTTTTTAATAAGGGACGCAATTCTTCAGGAATAGAAAGATTAGTTTCAACTACTTCAAAATCAGTAATATTCAAATCAGCTGCTTTTAAAAAATTTAGCAATCTCATTTTAGATTCAGTATTTTTTTGTAATTTGTATGCCTGTGATAATAACGGTGTAGTATCCCTAGAAATAAAAATTAGATTATTTATAAACCAACGAAAGACATCTAAAGATGGCTTATCATTAAATGCTTTAGCAGTTGTAAGAAAAAGGCTATCCTTTCTTGTTTTATTGGTTAGAGTTTCTAATTCATTTGATAAAATAGTATACTTCATTTTATCTCGCTGAAAATACGTTTCGAAAGAACCTTTCATTTCTATCTCCAATTTTTCTTGAAGTATTTCTTCTTTCAAATAAGAGACACTATAACGATATATCTTTTTATTAAAATAAATAGTAACTTGATAAAAAATTGGCTCTTCATTGCTAACGTATGTTGGATAAGGATTTTCTTGTCTATCATCTTTTAAAACTAACTCTCGAAAGGTACTTAAAGATTTCATCATATTACTTTTTCCAGAGGCATTAGGCCCAAACATAATTGCACTTTTTAGTATACGATGCTTACCCATTCTTTTAAATTCATTTTTTATAGCGGTACCCTTAACAGCTTCCATGGAAAAATATGTTTCATCCTTATAAGAGAAACTATTTTTAAAAATAAATTCAAGTAGCATGTTTATCATCCTTTCTTATAAAAAACGAATTTTCGTTTTCTAATTCTACCATTTTCTACCTTTTTTTTCAAGCTGCTTTTTACTCAACATATACATGTAAATCAGGACAATTGACCTTCATTTCTAGACCATCAGCAAATTCATTTAACGCTCTTTTCTTTACTTGATAATATCTTGTATTTTCAAAATGTAGTCTCATCATAGCTTCAACTGCTGATATTTTACCTAATACATTATCTAGTACTACTTTCAACTCTACTGATCCTTTATCGTATGTATCTGCAACTCCATCAACTATTGACTTAGCATATAGATATTTCACTAATTTTTCTTCGTTGCTGTTTCCTATACTTCCACCAGGCATACCACTTAAACTGGGACTTTGTATAAACTCTGGACTTGCCTGTTGATATATCTTGTATAGTCTTGGATAGTAACGTTTGTCAGTTAGAAACCTTGCCACATTATCAGCTGTTTTATCATAGTCAATGTTTTTCATTCCGGGTATCATTAATTCTTCCAAGCTAAGCACTCTCCCTGTGGTATAATTATCTTAGTTTATGTATTATGCACGTTTCCAAGGGAGCGTGCTTTATTATTAGAAATTATCATCATGAATATTTGCTATCACAGACACTTTAACTTGTGTTTCTGCTGCATTGTAGTCTTTAGCTCTAACAATCATGTTTTTAACGACACTATCAACAATGTATTCAACTAAATATAATTTCATCTAATCAATCCCCCATTACTTCGATTATTCCATCTATCAAATGCTTGCATTCTTCTTCGACTCTAGATAAATTCCAATAGACTGGACTATCTCCGGCGTGCATTGTGTCAAAGCCAATTACTCTTACTTCTTCTTCGCCATTCACAAGGTAGCCTTTAAACGTTGCACCTCCATGAACATCTATATAATCCTCTTCGCCATCTTTCCAATTTTCTGGTAATTCTGCATAACCGTTTAAACATAAAAATTGATTTACGTTTACGAAATATTTATGTCCCTTATACTCTCCCACTTTTATTGGTTCTGCATGTAACGTTCCATATTCTTCCATTTTTAAATTCTCCTATCGTTTTATTTCTAGCTAGCTAAAGCCTTGCTACGTCCTCAAAACGTGTGACCATCTCAAATCATGTGGATGCAAGGCAATGTTACAGTCACACACGAAGAATATAATGCACGGAGGATTAACTCCTTCCAAATTTATTTGTAACTGTAACGGTGTATTTAAAAGAAAGTCTGATTTCGGTAGTAAATCTACTAGGTTACTACGATGTAAACTTAAGTAATATTAACGAGGAGGAGCTATTCACTTCCTTTTCAAAAAAATTTTGTTTGTAGCTTCCTTGTATCTTTACCACCTATGACTCAGCATCCTTTGACAGATGCTAAGCCTGTACTGTTATGTCGTTATTTGAGAGATCCTGATTTACGTTGTTGTGAATGTACACCGTTCAAATAACCATGTCAGTATTTAACAGTTTTCTGACTTGTTAAGGTCAAATTTAAAAATTCACTACTTAGTACGCTTTTTAATGCATCTGAGTTAATTTAAGCTTGAGATCTAACTGGTTAAATTCAAATACTAAATTACTAAATTCATCTTTAAATTCATTAAACTCTCTGAACTTAAATTGATTCGACAATCTATTTTCTAAATCATCTTCGACTGCATTTAGCATTACTGTTAATACATCCATTTTGCATGACCATTCTGCTAACTTAGCTTGCTTTTGCTCTTTCGTTAGCTCTTCAATCATATCCTTAATGTTTTCATTCATCTTGTAAATAGTACGTCCCTTCTATTAGTTCGTATTCTTCAACATCAATTGATTCTGGAAAATAGTTAGATTCTCTACTTCGTCCAATTTGTTCTGCTATTTCATCAGCATGTTTTTTAGTTGAGTAAATTCCGATAATGTTATGAAACAGATCAGTTCTGGTATGCCAAATTTCAACATCTGTGCTATATCGCGTTCCAGTTACTACAAAAATTTTATTCATCATATTTCCACACCCTAGCTAGTTCAGACATTTTATTGAATTTAATACTATTCATATATTTACTTGTGATGCTAAGAATGGCACCTATTCCTCTGAATTCTTCCCAGCTCATCTTATCTGGTATTCTTACAATGCGTTCAGTTTCATCAAGGGTATATATTTCACCTTTCTTACCCTTATAGCTAATTTGCATATAGTCAAATTGCTTTTCATCAAACTCTTTATCTACACCGAACTTATATCCTCTATCATCATATATTTCAAAGTGAAGATCTTTAATTTTATCGTATTGTTCCCACTTTATTGGAAAACTTAGTTCTAATTCAGCAACCATCGCCTCAATATTTTTATTCATAAGCAACTCTCCTAAATCAACATTTTCAGTGTAATTTCTGGTTTATCAGTGCAAATTTTTTTGCTTTTGCACCGATTTCTAATCATCAATATCATCAAGTCCATATTTCTCACTTATTTTCTTGTGCAGATCCCTCATACCACGTCTGTACTCATATTCTTGTCTGATCTTCAATCCTTTAACAAAACCTGCTAGATAATTACTATCCCAATATCTAGCTCGATTTCTTATCTTTTGTCTTGGCGATTGCTTTTTAATCATCTAGTTTAGCTCCTTCCAATTTTTAAAATCATACCAAAATTCAGACTCAAGCTTTTTTGACATTTCTTTAATATTTTTGTTCATCTTCATCATTCCTTATCAGAAACATATATCTTTCTAATTGTTCCACCTAAGTCAGATGCAACTCTTTCTGCGATGTCTAATTCATCTTCATCGTATATCTCTGCTTGTTGTACTTTTTTATAAACACTAATCGAATTTTGGGTTCTGCCTCCAAAATAATAATTACCAATTTTTATGACATATCCTATAAATTCAATGTCCATTTCATACCCCTCTAACACGATAGATTTTAATTTTAGGGTTTATAACTCCCCTTTTGAGCCTAGTTGCACTATCAACGACAGATCTCGGTTTAATTTCAAGATACTTGGCCAACTCTTTAGCAGTACCAACAGTCAAAATTCTTTCTTTGTCGTCATAAGCTATGTATATAGCCGCCATTCACATCACTCCTAACAGACTATTCTTACACTTTGAATAATTAAGCAAGTAATACTACTCCAGTTTCTTCTAATCGCTCTTCTAAATATTTAGCAATTGTCTTAATTGCTTCAACTCGCCATAAGCCACCATCGCCTTCAAAGATTGCACCACGTGGCCCACTTTGCATCCTAAAGATGAACTTACTTTCAGGTTGCTTCACTTCAACAAATGTTCTGTATGGTGCAAGGATCACTGGGTTAGGTACCTTAATGTTTTCAGCGGTAGCAATTCCAGACTTGATTGTTACTGCTTGACTGATACCATCATCGCCAGTGCTACGGACATTATCTTCTTTAAGGTTTCCAACAACCTTAAGTAAGATATCTCTATCATCAGTCTTTACAAATTGTGATTGTAAGGCGATGTTAAACGATTCGATATCCATGTATGAATCAAAATCGAATTCTGGGACGATTGCAGTTACTACTGCTAACAATTCACGATCCCCATTAGGTTGTAACTTGCCTTTTAATTCGACCAGCTTTTCATCAACTACATGTAAGATTAAGTCATCAAAACCATCAATGTTTGACTTGATGTAATCGACTAAACCAGATAGAGTATTTAATCTGATTGGCTCTTTAGCCTTATAAATTACTGGTTCGACCAATACCGGCTCACCATTTTTATCGATAATGTATTCTTGGCCATTAATTTTTAATTTTCGTTCTTCAGGTCTAATACCTCGTTCTGTTAAGTAATCTAGTGCTTCTTTTGTTAAATCCATGTTGTTAACCTCTCTTTTCTTGCAAGTCTATGATCTTGCTTTTCTTTTCAATATCTTCAACCTTTTCGCCAGTGTCTGTTCTAACATCGCCTTGTTCATCGATATAAGTTTGACCCTTAACTCCAGACTTAAGTTCACTAGCTGCAATCATTCCTGTATTCAAATCACGTCCAGTCATGATCTTAGTTGTAACTGGTGCTGCAGGAGCAAGTTTACTAGAAACATTGATTGATGCTTTAACTTCGTCATAGTCTGCATCTGGAACAAAATCAACTTTAACGATTAGACTACGTTTCTTTGTTGGATCTGCATTTGGATCGTTGATGTTGTTAAAGATGTCACTCAACTCACGTTCAATCAGTTCTTTACCTGCACCTTCTGCCAATGAATCGATACTAAAATTAATCTTTACTTTTGCCATTTTCCATACCTTCCTTTACTACAACATCATCTAGAAACTCAACAAATTTTCTGATCTCTGCTAAATGCTCACTTGTCTCAAAGCATCGCATTGAATCAATCTTTGGACTATATAAGACAACTAGGTCATCTTCGAATAGATCACCTTTATTTGCGATGAACTGCTTTAGTCCATAAGTGTCATCGCTGAATTTGACTGCTGTATACTTAGCATCAATTGGCCATTCATCTATAATTTTCCTTTCCATGCTCTAACCTACCTTTACATAATCATTCTTTAAATCAGATGGAATTACTGGCATTGGTGGTCTAACATCTGACAGACTCACTAACACTAGATATCTATCATGATGTTCACTTACCATGTATTGAACCCCATCTTTATCGACCAACTTGTCATATCGTTTAACAAATTGACCTTTAGCGTCTTTGAATTCTGCAATTCTTTTCTTCATTGCGACAGCCTCCTCAACAACTCATTAATTTCAGCTTCGTTTTTAGCTTTCTCAGCCCTAGACATAATTGAATTTGACGGTTGTTTCTTACCTGCATTCTTAGCCCAATCTGGCAACTTTTCTTTTTGGATCAATTGTCGCTGAGTGTTGTTTCGCTTGGGTGGTTCAAAGTTGTATTCATTTTCCCACCCAGCGTTACCAAACCAAGTAGCACCATGTTGAATAAAGTTAGTTTGAGTACCTTGAACTCGAATCTCTTTGTTGTAGCTCTCAATACCCTTTTTGATGATTTCATCGCTAGTGCCATTCTTAACTGCTCGCTCATAGTACTTACGAGCCTTTTGCTTACCGACTTTTCTAGGATATAAAGCCCATAAGCTTTCAAATCTTTCATCCAATTCTTTTTTAGTTGGTTTATGTTGTTTATTGCTAGATGACTTAGGTTGTTCTTTAGGTTGTTTATTTTGAGAATTGACTTGATCGTTTTCGTCAGAAAATGATCGTATATTATTATCTATATCTTTCTCTTTATCTATATCTATATCTAAGTTACGGTTCGTTTCATCGGTGTTACATTGTAACGTTTTTTGTTCGCTAGCAATCGTTTTTTGACGCTTACGATATGCTCGAACTCTGCGAGCTGATGCACTTTCTGACCCAACCAAATCAGCAGTCACATCTTCAGTAAACTTAAAGGATGTGTCATCACTAAATTCAATCAATCGCTTCTGTTTTAAGAATGCTAGAACGAATTCAACGTTGATTGTTTCTTCATCTAGCACCAAAGCAATTTCTTCAGCAAAGCTATCACCCACACCCGAATAATAGATATATCCATTATTCTCAAGTGATAACAGAATCATCTCTAGGTAGATGACCGCATATGTGTCACCCCCCTGATGGTTTTCTCAACATTTTAACGACTGGACTCTTCCAGAAATCCATCTGAAGTTTAATCCAGAAGTAACGCTTTTCAGTCATTTTTATTCAGCTCCTTTTGTCTTTTGTATTCTTTATCGAATTCATCCATTTGTTTTTGACTCATAAGCCTTAAGCTTAAAATGCTTTTATCGCTTAGCTTGATACCATGAAAATGGTACTTTTCAGCGAATGCTTTAGCTCCAATGTTGTGAAATTCACTGTGGTGCTTAAAGCAAAGCATTTCTAATCTATGATTTCTATGGTCGATATGATTACGATTGTTTCCCATACCGACCGTATCTTCGTGATTTATCTGCAGTCCCTGTCTTGATCCACAAACAGTACACTGCTTATGCACCAAGCATAGAAACACACGACGTTCTGCATCGATTGTGTTTTCCATTGCTTTTGAATCGAATGGAATGTCATATCGAAAGCAAAACTCTATCACAAAACGGATGAATTGTGTTGCCAGTTCTTTAGTGCAGTTACTCAGTGAGAAATTTCCGTACCCTGTATTGTACGAAAATTTGAATTTTAAGCGATGTTTCACTTCTTGTTCTTCATATCCCGTGTAGTCTGAGATATCACGAAATAAGGCATAAATTTTCTTTCGCTGAGCATTTGAAATCATGTTATGATCTGCGGGCGATGCATTAAATTTAAGATGACCTTTTCTTAGTTTTCGCTTAAATGCATCAAGATCATCGATTTCAAACTGAACCTTAGAACCGACTATCCTATCAAATTTAAATTCAAAATTATCCATCATCGTACCTGCCATAGATGCTTTCCAACTTCTTTAAAAACTCATATTGCTCTTGTTCTAAGTGCAAAACAGTGAACAATATGTTAATATGTATATAGAGTTGTATTGACTCTATATTATTTTCTAAATCTTTGATATCACTGAATACTTTGTTTTGGTATTCAGTTTCTTTTTTGATAGGTGTTGCAGCACCTATCTTTTTTGTTCTGCCACAATCTCACCTCCTTTCATGATGTTCGTCTTCATCGCTCAATCAAAGAATGTTCCGTCCTCAATGGCTTCAACCATTGGATACAGCATCAACCCCACTAAGATACCTACTACAAGCATTGATAAACTAATCATTTTCTTTTGCCTCCTCATCTTTGCGTATTTCCGTTAAAGCCACTAGTGATAAAACAAACCAAGCTACGAAACCAGACCCTATATATAAGTGACCCATTCCAAAACTCAAACCACTAAAGAAAATTGCTGCTAAAGAACTTAAATTTATAAAACCCTTACCTGTACTATTCATTTCTCATCATCCTTTCTTTTCAAATATCTATACAAATCAATGCTCCCTGCGTATGCTATGCATAGCAGAATACCGTATATACACCACATCTTTAATTCCTCCAATTCGTAAATAAATCCTTGAGCCAACTAACCAAAATAAAAATTATTACATAAGCTATACACGCTACAATCACTGCTAGTATTGGTTCCATATTCCACTCCTTTTATATTTTTTCTAACATCTTCTTTTTTTTACTTTCTTATTTGCTTTCTAAAAACTTATCTAAATCTTCAGCTCTGAACTGAACAACCCCACCAGCTGTTATTGCAATATTCTGAAGATTTTTGTACCTCTTTCGCCATCTCCAAAACGTTTCTTTTGATACGCCACAGTACTTAGCTGATTCTGTTATGTTTAGCAGCTTATTTTGATCCTCATCTTGTTTAAGCTTCCTAACCACTCTTTCAGCAATTCTTTCAATATCAGCATCAGAAAGCTTATGTTCATAAGTAGCTGTTACAATCACCTATACCACCTACCTTAAAATTAATCTCAGCTAATTGCTGTCTCATTCATCTTCATGAACTTGTTGATGAAATATTGTTGTCCTTTACCAGTAACTTTTGTTGTTTTACTGATAGATACCGAACCATTACTATGTGTAATAGTTGATTCTTTAATTTTGAACAACCCTAAGTTCATGCTTCTTTGAGTTGGCATGTTGTAATCTGTTCCTTTTCTACTGATGAGATAACCTTGATCCCTCATCCATTGGAACAGTCTGTTAGCGCCAATGTTTATTCCATTGCCACGTAAAATCTTAGCTAACTCACCAATTAAGATTGTTGTATGGCTTGCTGCAACACTATCAGCGAATAATGCTTTAGGTTGCATTTGTTGATTTTCAAGTTTCAATTTTTCTACTTTCTTGTTGGCAATTTCTAAAGCTCTCTTCATAACCATTTCAGGACTATTCCAAGCTTGTTCTACCTTGATAAAGTAGTCTCTGATTTCATATCCTTTATCAGTTCCACTCATCATGGCGATGTGTTTGGCCATTTCGATGGTTAATGCATAATCTTGTATTTCTTTAGTCCCACCATATTGATTTTGGTGTGTAGTTGTAACTACGGAGCTAAAATCAATATTTTCTCTGAAGTGTTTAAAATTTTGCTTTACCCACAAACTGAATCTTGTTTTAACACCTAATGTTTCATGTAGCTCTCTAGCTGAGACTACTTGAACATCTTCTTTTGTTTTAACTTTTATTAATTCATTCATACTAACATCTCCTTCTCAATACTCATTAATGCGTATTTTTATTTTAAAAAAATGCAATCTATAGGCATATTATAGACACTACACATTTTTCTAATCATCGAAAGCTTTATTTTGCTTTCATCTTTCTCATAATCAGATAAGGTTTGATAACTAATCCCTATCTTTTTAGCTGCTTCTTTTTGAGTTAAACCAGCGTTAACTCTAGCAGCTTTCAATGTAATTTTAGGCATTTTAATCATCTCTCTTTCTATTTTATCTTTGATATAATTTGTTTATCTCCTAGTGAAAGGAGGTGTACTTTTATGAATAATATGTTGTCAAATGAACAAATAGCTCATGACTTAGCTATTGCTTTTGTTTCTGCTAAATTATCTAAAGAAACATACATCTCATCTGATATATCTGTTATTACAGCTTATGAAGATGCTTATTCTGATTTTTTACGACTATTAAATAAAATCAGAACAGTTAGATAATGTTTTTATATGCTTCACATAAAGAAATTATAGTATTAATTATTTTACTTTCGGCTATAATGTCTTCTTTTTGTGAGGCGTTTTTTAATTCGTTAATACTTGTACTAATTAAATCAGTAATATCTTCTTTCATTTTTAATCATCTTCCTTTCTAAAATAATCCAAGCTGACGTCTAATGCGTCTGCTATTTTGCACATATTTTTAAATGAAGGCTCAACACCGTCTTTATAACTTTGTAAAGTTGTTTGTCCAATTCCTGTTAATTTACTTAATTTATATCTTGTTATATTTTTAGATTTAAGCAATTCTTCTAACTGATCCCACACATCTACCACCACCCTATATATAGTGTTATATACATTTGATTACTACAACATATTGTAGTAAAATAAGTATTAGCAAATAGACAGCCTCCTAAAAATGTTTATTTGCTAGTAATTAGAAAGAAGGTTTTAATATGAATCTTGTTGAAGCTAAATATCTTGAATATACCGTTAACGTAATTTTTAAAGAATTTCTAGAATATAATGGTCATGAAGATTTGCCTACCTATAAAATTCTTTGGAAACATAATGATAAACTATTTTTTGCCAACACATTAAACTTTGAAAATAATTATACTATCATGATTAGTAAAACAACTCCTGATTTAATTCCTTACTATGAAAGACTATCAATTGTTGAAAATAGTAAATTTCCCAATGACATTAGAGAGTTTGTTTTTTCTAAATACCTTGGGAAACGTTTTGCTAACCCTCTTCCCTTATATAACGATCCTTTAGCTTTGCTTAAAGAATCTATTTCATTAGCTACATCACTTGATGAATTTCATCTAGATAATCCTGAATATAGATTATTAAATGTGTCGTACCTAGATTCAAAAATTGATCTTCCATTTATTCTTGTTGATAAAGGTTTTGAACTAGAACCAATTAGTCTTATTGAAGTTTCAAAAAATTAGACTCGTATTTAATTAAGTTATACGCATATTGAAGACTTGCATACGCTTGTTCGTGTGTTAAGTCTTTTTCTTTTAGTAAATCAACAATTTCAGTTCCTACCTTATCAATATCACTTCCAAATAAATCTGATACCTTATCGTTTTCATGTTTAAATTGTTTTAAATAGCATTCTCTTGCTGTTTCTTTTTTCATAGCTCACGCCTCCTATTTTTCTTAAATTCCACTCTATCTAGCCCGTTAAAGTAATAGACATGAATTCTTTTTTATTTAAGATACAAGCCCAACCATCTACTCTGAAATACACTGAATGATTAAACCAACTATCCATTAAATCATCTGCTAACTTGTCTATTTTTTCCTTTAAAGGCTCTCTTACTATTTCTGGAAACTCAGGAGATTCTATTGTTCCTTTAGTCGTTTGAATAACAATCTTCATTCCTGTATCGATCTCCTATTTTATGATTAACCATGCTATTAAAACTATAATTACTATTGTTGGTAAAATTCCAACTTGAATATTTATCTTCACATTATATTTACCATTTTTAGTTGTCTTGGTGTAATCAAAATTACCTAATAAAAACTTTTTCCAGTTCATATTTTTGTGCTGTTATGATAAAATGTACACTAAAGATAAGGGTTATCACCCCTTTCTTTAGCTGTTCTGGATTAAGTTTCTAACTAACGCTTGAACTTAATCTCTATTTCAATTGAAATCAGTTCCCATAATTTCAATTTTATTTTGAAGAAGAAATCTTTAATTGGTTTCTTCTTTTTTTGTACATTCTTCATAACTCTCTCCTTTCTTTAGTTTTCGTAAAGCCCTTATCAACCTTACATGTATATTATAATACTCATTAATGCGTATTTCAACTATTTTTTCGTTTTTTTTGCCGTTTTTTTCAAATTAATGCGAAAAAATGTTATAATTAATGCATAATTTAAGTAAAGGACGGTAAGATACTATGCCAAGAACGGAATTAACCCCACAAGATAAAGAATACAAAAAAGTTATTTCGGCTACTCTTAATGAGTTATTACAATTATCTGGTAAAAAGCAAATTGATATAACTAGACAAACTGGTATTCCCGCAAGTACATTAACTGGTTATTTTAAAGGCACACGTTTGCCGTCCCCAGTTAACGTTCAGAAACTAGCTGATTTTTTTAATGTTTTAAAGTCAGATGTTGACCCACGATTCAAAAAAATCAGTGAGAGTGATACTGACGGTTTGAGGATTAGACTATTATCTAAATACGAAAAACTAAATACAGAAAATAAAAAGAAAGTAGTTGATTATGCTGACAACAAACTTAAAGACCAAAAACGTCAGCAAAACAAAATCCACCCTATTAATGAAAATGATAATACATATTACGTTGACGTTCTTGGTTCTGTATCTGCTGGGACTGGTGAATGGTTGACTGATGAACAACATGAAGAAGTTATGGTTAACAACGAACCACCTGCACATGATTTTGCCTTACGTGTAAATGGAGATTCCATGACCCCTACTTTCTCTGACGGTCAAATTATCTATGTTAATAGGATATATGACACTGAAGAAGTCCGAAATAATCAATTTGTAATTGCTGAGTTGAATGGAAATTCGTACGTTAAGAAGGTTGTATTTAGTAATAATAGAGAAAATTGTCAGCTGATTTCATTAAATAAAGAATACAAGCCTATTAATGTCACAAAAGATGACGATTTTAAAATTGTTGGATTGGTTGTGATTTAATGGAAGAACTTACAAATAAAGAAAAGGAAATAATAAAAAAGATAGGTTCAGGTCAAACCCTGCCAACTAGTAATGAATACTACAACGATAACTATATCTTGCGTGAGCTTGTTGATAATCACTATATTGGTTTGAACCTTGACTTTAACGAAAGCTATATAATAACTGGTTATTATTTAACTGATAAAGGATTACGTGAATATGATCTAATCAATGATAAAAGAAAAGAACGTATTAATAATAACCTAACTTCAGCTATTATAACCGTTCTAAAGTATCTTATATCAGCAATTATTGGAGGCTTAATATCCCATTATTTATTCTAACGTGCTAAGTAGCAAAGTATAGCTACAATTCCTCCAAAAATTACATATAAGGAAATACTAATTTCCTTAAGTACTCTATAAATATCATCAAGATTGCGTTTCATAACTATCACCTATTTTTATTTATTGTAGCATATTACAGATTATTATGAGTGGATTGCGTTTTTAAAATTGTTGGTGTAGTTATCATTTAAGAAGATGATTGAGATATTTGACAGTGTTTTAGATTGAGATATTTGACCAATTGATTTGAAGTCACTAAAAGCTAATCTCAAAGATATTTTAAGGAGGTCTTTTTTATGACAGATAAAAATATTAACACAGATTATAGAAATAGTGGTAATAAAGGAATAATTCCAGAACGCGGAAAAGGACCAGCTCCTGCTCCTAAACAACCTGTTAAGAAAGATAGCTAGTCCCTAAGAATATATATTTTGATTTTCTTTTCAAAGTCTATCAAAGTTCTAGAATCTTGATGCTTTGATGTTTCTTCTACTATCTGATTAAAACTATATTGATTTTCTGGATAATCTAACGGAATCAATGCTAAATCAAAATAATTATTGTCACCAGATTGTTGGTAGTCAAGATATCCACACGTTATAAGTTTATTATCAAAACCAAAGATAAATAACGTTTGTGTCTTATTTGTATTAAATATGTAATCCCTAGTTTCTCTATTTTCTGCATAACTTTGTCCGAAAATACGTCTAATTATGTTAATTACATAATTTATACCTTTAGCTAACGGTGCAATAATCAAGATCGTACCCACAACATCAAACAATAATACAAGCACAATTGATAAGGCTATTTCATAATTTAGTACAGTCGTTAGGATCCAGTACAAGCTGATATTAATACCTGTAAATATCATTATTTTTTGTTTCTTATCGATTTCTTTATTCGGTCTATCAACTACTACATTAAGTTTCTCAAGGATATTGTAGTTGATATACCCAAAGCAACCAGATGTAATTAAAATCGTTATAATCGAGTATATTAGTTTGTATAATTCGTCATTCATGCGTTACACCTCTTTACTTGATTATATCATCACTTTTAAGCCCATCAAAATTGACGGGTTTAAAAATACATTTAATAGAACTTATATTCTATCTAAGGAGGGATTTTTATCAAAGTTTTAAATATTGAGTCCTATTTTAAACCTAAAGATGGACTTCCAGGAGTATCACATCCTGCTAAAATTCTTGCATCTGATGGTAAAGAATATTTTTTAAAAGGACATTACGGAAAATTTCGTGATTTAGGTTGGGTACATTTAGAGGCTGCTTCAGCTCAAGAATTATTTGCTTACAAATTAGCAGAAGTTCTATCTTTACCCATCGTAAATGTGGCTCTCGTTAAAATTGAAGAAATTGATTTAGAGGTATATTCAGAACTTCGATTTACTCATCATATTATGGAAAAAGGATTATACTTAGCCGTTGAAGCTGTCGAAACTACTACTCAAAATTTAGATTTATTACTTAAAGAAAAAAATCTTGGAATACCCCATAGTCGAAAAAAGGTTAACAACTTTTTTAATAAATTAGATAACAAAGAAGATATCCCTAAAATTTTATACTTTGATCTACTCACAGCTAATATTGATCGTTACAGAAATCTTGGAAATTTAATTTTCAAGAAAACAAATACTGGTAATTATATTCTTGCTATTGACTTTGGATATTGCTTTTTTGGGCCTTACTGGTCTTCAGAAGAATATTATCATGACGTAAGCAAACGTGATCTTCTCTTGCTTAATAAATCTAATTGGGAATCTTTTATTACGAAAGCTTGTCTCATGGACAATTATTTCCTAGGTAGTGTTTTTGATTTATTAAATCCATTTATTGATTTTAAGGAAAATCCCTTTGCAAATATCCACAGTATTGCTTTAAACTTAACAAGTAATAATGTTGCAGATATGTTAAAAGAAGTACCTGATAGTTGGTTAGTAGAGGGAAATCATCAAAGAAACATGTATTTAAACTTTTTGCTTAACCAAATAAAACGAATGCCAGGAATTCTTAACTATGTTGCAAGTCAAAAATTATTTGTAAACAATAAAGGAGGCATTTTAACATGGCCAAAAGAACAAAGTATTCTTGTTCAGTAATCTCTTATGTGCCAGATTACATAAGAGGAGAACAATTTAATATTGGTGTTTTAATGCTTGATGAACATGGCGAACTTTTCGATTATACTTTGTTACCACAAAATACGCCTAAGTTAAATAGTATTACAGTATCCTCTGATGATAAAAATTTATTCAAAGAGACTTTAACTTTACTTGATTTTTTATTGAAAAAATTAAAATCTGAATTACCAATAGATATTAAGATTAATATGAATAGATTGGAAATTAAAGGTTTGCCTGACACAATTAGATTATCTAATCTAATATATGGAATTTCATCTAATTTACCATTAGTATTAGATCACTTAACAGAAACCTATGTTGGTAGTGTCTTTTTGGAAAAAAATCATAAAGCAAAATCATTAGCAAAGGAATTCGCTCAAACATATTTTGAAGAAAATAAATTCACTGAAAATAATCTTGTTTCAAGGGCAACATTCAAGCCATCATCAAGCATACCTTTTAAATACACTGCTGATTATGCTTATTTCAATGCAGATAGTACATTTAGTATCATTTCAACACTTCCTTCCACTGAAGAAAGTTTAGAAAACTGGTATCAAAAAAATAATCTACTTGCTCGTCAATTTGAAAAATATGGTGATATTGTTTATTTATATGACAATCTTAAATTTACTACTGAGAAACACCAAATATTAGATGACTTAGATAGCCAAACAGAAAAAATAAAGATATTTGATGTGAAAAAAGATTTTGAAGATTTTGAAAGTTTTTCTACTCTTACTTTGGCAAATTCATCTAAAAAATCTGTTCAAGATTTTTTAGAAAAATTAGCATGATTGTATTCTGTATCTATCTGTATTTAAGGTACATCGCGTTACAAAAAACTTTTAACGCTTAGTCCTACTAAATATAAAAAAGGTATTCACCTACCTTCCACGTCCATTTTACCACATTAAAAATGTGGCTTTATGGTCGTGAAAGGTGGTGAATACCATGGAAAATATCATTTTGATTTTACTATATTTACTAAAGTCTGACAAGGACTAAGCGCTAAGGGGGCGCCCAGTACAAAATTTATCGTTGAAAGGACGTGATTTGATGGAAAATAATATTTCATTACTAGAGTTAAAAATTATAAACGAAAGCCAATCTGATGCTGATCCTTATTTTAAACTAAAAGAAAATGGTATCGAATCAAAGATAATCACTACATTAAATATAACAAATGACCCTTTTATTGGTAATTCTAACAGAGTGGTTTTTATTACTATAGCAGGTATTAATGATGAAGATGCAGTATATCTATCTCGTGAATATGTGCAAATCACCAATCCTAACGAACCTTTTACTATTTATTCTGCTGTTGACATTGATAAAAAGTATCTACTTGATGATAATGGAAACTTGAAATATAAAGATGTTATAGTTTCATTTGCATATACTCGAAAACTACCAGGAGAAATTGGAATTGGTGAAAGTATTAGAGTTGGAACATTTTTTAAGACAAATATTCCTATTTTAGATGGAAGGAGAAAATGATATGGCTACACCTCTATATTCAAGTAACGATAAAAATATTCCTGCAAATACACCAATAGAAAGTGATTCGCAAGTTTTGTATAATAAAGATGGAAACTCATCTGATGGAGGTGGCGGAAATATGAATAATGATTATGTAACTCACCCAGAATTAAAATTGTCTGAAGAAGAAACACAACGTAAGTTAGATAATTTAGATAGTAAAATTACTCAGGTTGATAATAAACTAGACTATAAATTCAATGAGTTAGATAAGAAAATAGACTCTAAATTTGATTTATTGAACACAAAAATAGATTCTCTAACAAAATTAGTGTGGTGGATCATAGGCTTATTAACTACTGGTGTCGTTTTACCCGCTATAGCTTATTTTGTAAAAACAATATTCTTGAAGTAATTAATTTAACCCCGTCAAAATTGACGGGGTTTACTAGAACTCAAAAAGAACATACATTCATATTGACCAACACACTGATGTCATTAAAAGCTGTGTGTTGCTAACATCTTCTTTTTACTTTCAATTTAATTTTGGAGGTAAATATTATGGCAACATTTAGAAAATACAAAACAAAGAAAGGTATGTTGTGGCGTTATCAAATTTTAATTGGTACTGACACAGTGACTGGTAAACGTAAGTATAAGACTAAGAGTGGTTTCTACACAAAGAAAGAGGCTAAATTAGCAGCTGATGAAGTTGAGAAAAAAATAAATAATCCTAACTTTTTAGACAACGAGAATATAACTTTTGGTGAAGTGTATGAACGTTGGATAGCCAACTATAAATTAACTGTTAAAGAGTCCTCTTTTTATACTGTTGAACTACAGTATAAATCTAAGATACTTCCTATTTTAGGAAATAAAAAAATTAACCAAATCACAACAATTGAATGTCAGGACTTGATTAATCATTGGTACTCTATTCCCTTGAAGAACTATAAAGCTATATTCAATTTAATAACTAGAATTTTCAAATACGCTAAACAGTTAAAAATAGTAACAGATGATCCCACGTCATCAGTTATTATTCCTAAAGCTAGCAGGCAATTTAGTAACTTAGAATATTCTAGAAATTATTATACCAGAGATGAACTAAAAACGTTCCTTGAATATGCTGAGAAACATGAAAATTATAAAATCTACGTACTTTTTAGATTATTAGCTTTCTCTGGTATACGTAAAAGTGAGGCTTTAGCTTTAACATGGAATGATATTAATTTTGATAAGGCACAAATTACAATCAACAAAACTATAATACTGGTATCTAAAGTTAAAGTTACAACCCCAAAAACAAAAAGTAGTAATAGAACTGTTTTTATTGATAAAAAGACATTATCTATTTTGAGTGAATGGAGACTGAGACAAAAGAAAGAACTACTACAAAAAGGGTTCAATGCTTTATCTCCTAATCAGCTTATTTTTCCTGACAAAAATAACCATTACATTATTCCTACCACAATTAGTAAGATGATGAATAGAGTTTCAGAAGGTAGTAATTTACACCATATAACAGTTCATGATTTAAGACATACTTATGCGACTTTAGCTGCACAGGGTGGAATGTCAGTTAAGCAACTTCAAGCCCAATTAGGACATTCTAAAGTTGAAATTACGTTAGATGTTTATACTTCAATTACTGATGAGCAACGTAAAGATACTGCCAATCAATATACTTCCTTTGTTAATTTCTAACAAAAAATGTGCATACTTGATGCATACTTTTTTGTTATTTTGAGAAATATATAATCGCATTTAAATATTTCAAATATCGCAAAAACATTATTAAATCAACGGTTGTGAAATGTTGTGGAATACTGTGAAATACCATTTCAAAAAACAACTTAATTTATAATCTTTTTTCATGAAAAAAGCAGCAAGACGAACTTGCTGCTTTTTATTATGGTTATCTTCTTTTTTCAAACTTAGATAGTTGTCCTCTAAATTCAGCACGATATTTTCTAACATCAGAGGCATCGCTCTTCACATAAGAATCTACTTTTTCATTATGTTCAACTTTATCTAAACCAATCAATTCTTCTTCACTTGTAACTCTCATTTTAACTAATTTTTTACAACAAACTACTAAAATCGTAGATAAAATGATTACAAAAATAATTGTACAAACAGTTCCTAAAACTTGAATTAAAAACAAGTGCACCCCACCATATAATAATCCACTCTCAGAAATGTTTGAGTTTATTGCTTTATTTGCAAACACGCCTGTTAAAATCGAACCTAAAATCCCCGAAATTCCATGACATCCAAAAGCATCTAGAGGATCATCATATTTTAGTTTGGGCTTTATTTTTTCTACAAAAATAAAACTTACAATACTACACAAAACTCCTATTATGATTGCTCCTAAAGTTGAAACATATGCTGCTGCCGGAGTTATCCCAACTAAACCACATAATGCTCCTGTACAAATCCCCACTAACGATGGTTTGGAATGAAATTTAAGATCCAATATCATCCACGCTATTAAGGAAGCACCAGTGGAAACCGTAGTTGTTAAGAAAGCTTGAATTGCCACTTTATCTATTCCTAAAGCTGAACCAACATTAAAACCATACCACCCTATCCAAAGTATACTTGTTCCAAGTAATACCCAAGGTAAATTGTAGTGTTCGCTGTTTTCAATATTATATTTAATTCTAGGTCCTAAAAATATAGATAGCACCAATGCAGTTATACCTGCATTAATATGTACAACTGTTCCACCAGCAAAATCTAGCATCCCAATTTTCCCTAATAAACCATCAGGACTCCAAACCATATGTACCATTGGATAATATACAAAAATTGACCATAATGATACAAACAAGATCAAAAAGTTAAATCTCATCCTCCCAACAACAGCTCCAACAAAAAGTGCTGGGGTAATAATCGAAAACATCATTTGAAATACTAGATATGTACCATTATCAATACCTAAACTTTTAGAATACATCTTCGTTAATTCATATCTACTTAGAAAGAAACTATGTCCCCAACCAAATATCCCAGATACATCTTTACCAAAACAAATTACATAACCTACAGAAACAAAGAGTAGAATCGCTAAACCACTAATAACAAAAACAGAAAACATGGTATTAACAACATTCTTTTTAGAAACCAATCCTCCATAGAAAAATGCCAAACCGGGGGTCATAAAAAATACCAATATTGTCGAAATGAGAACAAAAGCTGTGTTTGCCTGATTAATCATAAAAAGCCCTCCTATGCCTTTGATGTCAAAAATTATAACATCAAAACAAATAAAATCAACTTTATTTTTAGATATATGTAACTTTTTATGACATAAAATATTAAAATTATTCTATTCTTTTCTTTATTTTCTGTCTAAGTAATTTAACTTTTAAAATTCACTTTTCCTAAGTATAATATAAAGTAATAATTACTGATTAGAAATTAGGTGAGACTATGGAAATTTCGGAAAAAGCCCCTGCCAAACTTAATCTAAGTCTTGATACCCCTTTCCGTCATCAAGATGGCGAGCCCGAATGGCGTATGGTTATGACAGCAATCGATTTATCTGATTATATTCATATTAAAACTATTCCTAACAGCAAAGAGATAACTGTACAAACTAATACCGGCTTTTTACCTTGTGATCAACGAAATTTAGCTTACCAAGCAGCAAAGCTTCTGCAATCTAAATTGGACAAACCAGAAGGCGTGGAAATAGAGATTGATAAACATATCCCTGTTTCTGCAGGTATGGGTGGTGGATCTGCTGATGCGGCTGCAGTTTTAAGAGGTTTAAATAAAATTTGGAATTTAAATATGTCACGTGAGGAGTTAGCAAAATTAGCTCTTACAATCGACTCTGATGTTCCATTTTGTGTATATAGCGAACCTGCCTTAGTAACTGGACGTGGTGAAAAAATCACTCCAATAGGTCCACTTCCACCAATGTGGTTAGTCATTGCTAAACCTCAAGCTAGTGTTTCAACTCCTACAATATTGCGACAAATTCATGAACAACACTTAAATCATCAAGAAGTTCAAAATGTTGTGTCCGCAATTAAGCAACAAGATTTCGATAAAATGTGTCGCCATATGGGGAATGCATTAGAACCCATTACTATGAAAAAGTGCCCTGACATTATTAAAATCAAAGATAAAATGTTACAATTTGGAGCTGATGCTGCTCAGATGAGCGGTTCTGGCCCAACTGTCTTTGGTATTTCTCAAAAAAAATCTCGTGCTACTCACATTTACAATAGTTTACGTGGTTTTTGTAAAGAAGTTTATCTTGTTAGAGCATTAGATTCGTTAACGACAAAATAAATAGGTTTGGCATCTTCGCCAAACCTATTTATTTGCTGTTATTTCAAGTCATCATCCATATGTTCATAGATCATTTTATAAACAATTTCTGCATCTTCTTCATTTTTGCTGAATACAACTACTGTATCATTTCCTGCCAAAGTTCCTGCAATCTCAGCTAACTCTAGGTCATCTAATTTCGCAGCTAAAATATTTGCGTAACTTGAATTTACAGTTGTTCTAATTAAATTAATAAAGTTTATTCGTTGAATTCCTAATACATTATCATTTATTTCTTGAAATAGACGTTCGTAATTTTTTTCTCCCTCTACCTTCATTTGCTTATAATATGTATTTCCATTTTGGTCACTTACTTTTACAATATTCAAAATTCTCATATCTCTTGAAATTGTAGCTTGTGTAACCTCAACTCCTTCAGCACGCAATAATTGTTGCAATTGCTCTTGAGTTGTTATCTTATTATCAGCAAAAAGTTGCTCCATTAATTCTCTTCTAGCTATTCTATTCACTTTGACACCACTTTCCTTCCTGCAAATTAAGTGATAGTAATTATTAGTCAAATTTTCTCAAATATTCTGATAACTTTTCTAAACCTTGTTGTAGAATCTTAGGATTACAACAGTATCCTAATCTTGCATGTTGTGGTCTATCAAATGCAGTTCCCGGAACTAACAAAACACCTTTTTCTCTCAGCAAATCTTCACAAAATGAATAATCATCTTGAGGAATATCTAGCTTTATAAATGATGTAGAAACTGAATGTGGTGTACACCAACTTACTCGAGGCTCTGTTTTTAACCAATTTTCTACTATTTCCAAGTTATTCTTGACGATTTCTTCATTTCTTTGTAGAATTTTATCTCTATTTTTCAGTGCATGGACTGCCAAAGCATCATTTAATACACCACCACAAATAACTGTGTAATCACGGAACTTTCTAAATATATCCGCTACTTCTTTATTTGATGCTGTCCACCCTATTCTTAATCCAGGTAAAGAAAATGTCTTTGATAAAGAATTTGTAGCAATCCCTTTATCATACATATCAACTATCGAAACAAATTTTCTATCTTTATTTAAAGGCATATATACTTCATCAACTAATATATATGAATCCACTTCTTTAGCGATTTTAACAACTTCTTCCATAAAATCAGTGTCAAACACTGTTCCAGTCGGATTATTGGCATTGTTTAAGCAGATTAATTTAGTTTTAGGAGTTACCAATTCCTTTAATTCATCTATTTTAAAACTCCAGTCTTGTTTCTCATCCAAGTTCAACAATTTTACCTTAACTCCTAAAGAACGAGGAATATCATATAATTGTTGATATGAAGGAATCATCGAAATCACTTCATCCCCAGCCTCAACCAAAGCATAGATTGCTAACATGTTAGCACCAGTTGCACCATTAGTCTGCAAAATATTATCGGCGGGCATATTTTGATATAGTTCTGCTACTAATTCTTTAAATTCAGGTGATCCTTCAATCCAACCATAATTTAATTTATCAGTACTATGTTGAGCAAAAAAATCCTCCACCTTTGTACCATCTAAACCAATTAATTCTTCTAATGTTAAAGAATCAATTGAACTTTGAGATATATCATATTTAGCACTTTTTTCCCACTTATTTAACCAGGCTTCTACACCAAATTCAGGAAGGTTCATCTTACATCCCCCTTATTTTTCTTTTTCCCACAATATTTGTTCTATTTCCTTTAAAACTTTCTCATCGCTATGCAAACCTGAATGACTTGTATCTTCAAAAGTCATCTGGCTATAATAGGCCCATTTAGGATTTACTATTTTCTGAAGAAATTCTGATTGTACATGTGGTACCGAACCATCAGTATTCTCATTTTTTATCTCACCTAGGAAATTATAGAACTTTATTTTCGCTCTAAGTCTCAAATACTTAGTTTGCGCTACTAATTTTTGATAATTTCCATCAGTTGAGTGAATTTTCTTAGCTTTTTTATAACTAATATCATCAAAGCTCTCCTCTACTGGAACACCTAATAATATTACTCGAGAAAACTTTATCTCTTTTTGAAGTTTACTAGATCCAGCTAAGGCATGCAACCAAGCACTACCACCCCAAGAATGGGCTATTACATTCATTTTATTTATATGATATTTATCATGTAAAATCAGCATTACATTAGTTAACCATTTTGTTTGTGGTCGGTAACTAGCAGTATAATTCCAATCAAACAAAACTTGTATCATCGCATTTTTCTTATTTTTTACAGTTCCATGTACTTTTACTTTTCCTGTTGGGCTAACATGAATTGTCATTGTTTTTTGTGCAACATTTTCATCTTGATACGTATCTATCATACGATTATATGTCCACTTATTTCCTGCCCATCCTGGAATCAATAAAGTTGGTGTATTACTATAATTTATATCATTGAGTAACTTATCTTCTCTCAATGGTTTGTTTTTACTAGGTAATAGACTTGTAATTTGAAATCCTACTAATACAAGTAAAATAATCAATACTATCTTTAAAATTATTTTTTTCACACCCCATCACCCGCATTTGTTCTGTAAAAAAGGCTGGGATAAAATCCCAACCCTATTATTTATCAATATTCTCTATCTCTTTTTTGGATGTCATCTTAACCAAAATTCAACTCAATGTTCTTAGTCAAAATATCGGTATAACTATAAGATACTCTTTCAACTGCATTTTCATCATGATTTAACTCGATTATAAAAACCGAAGGAAAAGTTTCACGCAAGACACCATGTTTAGTTTTTGACTTCTTACGTCCAAGTCGTGAGGTTATAGTTAGTGGTTCACCAATTTTGCCATCCAACTTAGCCTTAATGCTTGTTATTGTAATTGGCATATGTCCACCTCTTTGAAAGATAGTATACTATAACTAATCAAAATAATCAATTTTATTACATTTTAGTTTTAGACTCAAGCTATTATTCTAATTAATCTCCATTTTTACTAGAGCATCTGATAAATTTATAAAGTCAGCTACTGTTAATTTTTCAGCTCTTATAGATTGTTTAACATCTGCAGCTTCCAAGGCTTGTAACATTTTTTCTTTAGTTTCAGGATCTTTTCCGTAAAGGCTTTGAAGATTATTCCATAAACTCTTTCTTCTATGCATAAAGCTACCCTTAACTAATTTCTTAAAATGTTTTTCATCCTGTGGTTCTTTAGGCTTAACTTTCTTTTTATTCAAAACAATAATTGCAGAATCCACATTAGGTTGTGGAACAAAGACTGTCTTAGGAACAATAAATGCAATTTCTGAATCCATTTCATATTGAACCGCAACAGATAAAGAACCATATGCCTTTGTTCCTGGATTTGCAGCTAATCTTTCAGCCACTTCTTTTTGCATCATTACTACAATTGTTTCAAATTCAATTCCTGAATCCAATAAGTGCATCAAAATAGGTGTAGTAATGTAATATGGCAAATTAGCAACTAATTTTAACTTATGACCTGTTTCAAAATGTTCAGCTATCAAAGCCTTCAAGTCTGCTTTTAAAATATCTTGATGGACCACTTCAACATTTTCGTATGGTGATAAAGTATCCGCCAAAACTGGCAGTAATCTATCATCAATCTCTAACGCCATAACTTTATTAGCTCTTTTGGCTAATTGTTCTGTTAAAGCTCCAATTCCTGGCCCAATTTCAATTACATTATCTTCCTCACTGACTTCTGCTGCAGCTACAATATTTTTTAAAATATTAATATCTGTTAGAAAGTTTTGACCCAAACTCTTTTTAAATGTTAATCCATATGTTTCCATAATTGCTCTTGTACGTGTTGGATTAGCAATTTCAGGTAATTCGTTTGCCATCATTTCACCTCTTAATAGTTATCTTCATTCTTTATATATTCTAGTGCTTTTTTAAACTCATCTGGTGTTATTTGGAATAATTTCAAGCGCTTATACAATTGTTTCCCGTTTGTATAGCCTATTCTTAAATATTCACCTAATCTTCTGCGATATTCTTTAGCTTGTGGTCCAGATGTTAATCCTGCTACTGCTAAATCTTCTCTTGAGATTAGTGGCTCTCCATCAGGTACTTCTGTATATAGATGAGCAAGAGCCTCTCTTATTGCTTCAGGACTAGCATGTTCTACACCTAAACTACCTTTATGACTAGGAGCTGCATCATGCTTTGTCAAAAATGCATGTTTTACTCCTGGAACAGCTTCTGTAATTATCTTACGTATCTTTTCTCCAGAAAAATCAGGATCTGTAAAAACAATTACTCCACGTTTATCATATAAATCTTCAATTTGATCTAAAGTTTCGTCGCTTATTGCCGATCCTCTTGTTTCTAGAGTATCAGCATTAACTGCCATTTGAATTCGTTTTGTATCATCTTTTCCTTCAACAACAATTACTTCTTTTATCTTCATTTTGTCGTTCTCATTCATTAATCTTTAAAACTCTTTCTGTATTTTTTCTTGTTATTTCAGCTAATTCTTCACTTGAAATTCCTCTTTTTTCTGCAATAAATTCAAGTGTATATCTTGTCATCGCTGGTTCATTCATTCTATTTCTATATGGCATTGGTGTTAAGTAAGGTGCATCAGTTTCAACTAACATATGCTCCAATGGTGTCATCATCATTGATTCTTGAACTTCCTTAGCACTCTTGAAAGTTACTACTCCACTATATGACAATTCCATACCTAAGTCCAAGAATTTCTCAGCCCAAGTGGTATCACCATTAAAGCTGTGCATAATTCCGCCATTTTTTTGAATATTCATATTCTTTAAAATTGCATAACAATCTTCAAATGCATCGCGATTGTGCACACTTATTGGTAAATTAAGTTCTTGGGCCAAAGCTATTTGCTTTTCAAATACTTCATGTTGTACTTTTTTAGGGGAATCATGGTAATAATCCAAACCTATTTCTCCCACAGCAACAAACTTTTCTAATTCCAAATATTTTCTTAATTCTTGTTCATACTCTGCATTGTAATTTAATGCAGCTTCAGGATGACACCCTACCGCACCATAAATATGAGGATATTCTTGAATAATTTCTTGTAATTTTTTTCTACTGTCATCATCATATCCAATAACCAACATTTCAGTGACATCAAGTGCCTTGGCTCTTTCTATTACGTCAGGAATATCATTATCAAATTCATGCGAATTAATATGTGTATGCGAATCAAATATTTCCACTGTAAATTCCTCTCATAATCTTCTATTTTACTTCTACAATCTTAACACACTTTTTTATTTACTAGCATTATTTTCACCAAACAAAGAAACACTAACTTGTAAATTAAATTACAAATTAGTGTTTCTTGAATCATTATCCTACTAATGAACCATTTGGAATATTTTCTGAAACTGTAATTAATTGGACTGTTTCACCAAATTCTGCTGACAACAACATTCCTTGGCTAACTTCGCCTCTCATCTTACGAGGTTTCAAGTTAGTTACAGCAATAACTTTCTTTCCAACTAGTTCTTCTGGATTTGGATACCATTGAGCAATTCCAGAAAGAATTTGTCGGTCACCTTCATCGCCTGCATCCAATCTGAATTTCAAAAGCTTATCAGCACCTTCAACTTTAGACACTTCTTTAATTTCAGCAACTTTCAATTCAACTTTATCAAACTTATCAAATTTGATTTCGTCCTTAGTCAAAACTAAAGTTGTATTTTCAGGATCCCAGTTTTCTTTAGCTTTTTCGGCCATAGCTTTACGACCCTTAGCCTTTTCATTCTTAGTCATCTTAGACTTAATATATTCCTGTTCTTCTTCTACATCTAAACGTGGGAAGATAGGAGTCCCTTTAGCTACTACTTGTGTACCTGCAGGTAGGTCAAAGTATGAAACACCTTGAATTGCCATATCATCACTATTTAAGCCTAATTGTGCAAAAATTTCCTTAGGTGTGTGAGTCATGACAGGTTGAATCAAGATTGCAACTAAACGTAATGAAGCTGCTAAGTGAGCTAACACACTATCTAATTCATCCTTCTTAGTTTCATCCTTAGCTAAAATCCAAGGTTCTGTTTCATCAATATATTTATTAGAACGAGCAACTAATTTCCAAACCTCGTCTAAAGCATTGGAGAAATGAACACTATCCATTTGTTCTTCAAAATTCTTGATAGTATTAGCAGCCACGTCTTCTAAATCTTTATCAAAAGCAGTTACTCCAGATTTCAATTCAGGAATTTGACCACCACGGTACTTGTTAATCATCGCAACTGTACGATTTAATAAGTTACCTAAGTCATTAGCCAAATCAAAATTAATCTTACCGATAAAGTCTTCAGGTGTAAATACACCATCATTTCCAAAAGGAACGGCTCTCATTAAGTAGTAGCGCAATGCATCTAAACCATAACGTTCAACTATCATTTCTGGATAGACAACATTTCCCTTAGATTTTGACATCTTGCCGTCACGCATTAATAACCAACCATGACCAATAATATGTTTTGGTAAAGGTAAATCTAAAGCCATTAAAATGATTGGCCAGTAAATAGTGTGGAAACGAACGATTTCTTTACCTACCATGTGGACATCTGCAGGCCAGTATTTCTTAAATAGACTATCATCGTCACCAGTTTCATATCCTAAAGCAGTAATATAGTTACATAAAGCATCAATCCATACATAAACTACATGCTCTGGATTAGAAGGAACTTTAACACCCCAATTGAAACTTGTACGAGTTAAGGCCAAATCTTCGAGTCCTGGTTTAATGAAGTTGTTTAACATTTCATTCTTTCTAGTATCAGGAATTATAAAGTCTGGATGTTCTTCATAGTATTTTACTAATCTATCAGCATATTTACTCATCTTAAAGAAGTAGCAATCTTCTTCAACAAGTTGCACTTCATGTCCAGATGGAGCCTTACCGCCAATCATGTTTCCATCTTCATCACGGTAAACTTCTGCTAATTGTGATTCTGTGAAATATTCTTCATCAGATACTGAATACCATCCACGATATTTACCTAAGTAGATATCGCCTTTTGCCAATAATTTTTCAAAGATATTTTGAACAGCTTTTTCATGATAATCATCAGTTGTACGGATAAACTTATCATTTGTTATTTCTAGCTTTTTCCAAAGTTCTTTAATATCAGCAGCCATCTTATCTACGTATTCTTGTGGTTGCATTCCTAATGCTTGAGCCTTTTGCTCAATTTTCAATCCATGTTCATCTGTACCTGTTAAAAAGAATACGTCATAACCTTGAAGTCGTTTGTAACGTGCTAACACATCACAAGCGATTGTTGTATATGAATTTCCGATGTGCAATTTACCAGATGGATAGTAAATTGGAGTTGTAATATAAAATGTTGGTTTTTCACCCATAGACGAATCAACTCTCCTTATTAATTTATCTCAATTAGATCTAAAAATATTTGCTAGATTTAGTATAGCATATAAACCCTTGATTTTAGCTAGTTAATCTTAATTAACGCTTTAAATATTCAATCCCAATTGAATCTAAGAAGTCTGTTACTTTCATATTATAATATTCAACAAATTTCTTAGCGGAATCTTTGCCTGGATCAGCCAAGACAAATGAATTTTGCCCATCATTTTTCCATTGACCAACGTAAGCTGACTTAAATGTTAAATTATCATCTAATGGAGAATGAACAATATTAAATAATTGGCGAACTTGCAATCTCATTTGTCTTTCACTTAAAACAACTGATAAAGTGGCAAATTCTGTCATATTCATTGGTACCATTCCCAATTTACTCAATTCATCATCAAAAGCTTTAAATAACTTAACAACTGTTCTTCGAATTGCAAAAGCGGAATCTAAACTTCTTTCAATTAAAATTTCGTATAATCTTTGCGCAGCTTCAAATGAAATTGGATAAAGTTCCATTAATTTGTCCTTAATAGAATCTTGCTCATCTTTAAAGAATAATAAGGTATCAAGTAAGGTTAAAATTCTTAAAACCATCCACTGATCACGTTCTCCTTGTTCTGGTTTTAAAACTGAAAGAACACCTTTAAAATATAATTCTTTAATTTCATCTGTCATCATTCCAAGTTCTGCTTGTTCACGATAGACATAGTCATGCATTACAATATCGTACAATTCCAATCCTGTTGCCATGAACTTAGTATCTAAGTCTTTCTTTTTAGTTGTTAAATTAAATGAAATTTGTGGTGCTCCATTAAACATGTGTAAAAAGTGAAGTAATTCATGGGCTACAGTATAGTCAGGACGTGTCATATCATATATATCAATCATCAACTGTCCACCACGTAAATATTGTTGAGCCTGGTCATGGCGAACATATCCTAATTTAGAATCTTTTTTTACATTAATTCCTACACCTTCAGGAAAAATTGCCTCAACTTTCTTCATTAAACTTTTAGTAGCTTTACTGAAGTTAATTTCTTCTGTCATTATTTCCCCTCATTTCTTAAATTATCCAAAATTTCTTTAGCTATACTCATATCTCGCTTATTTAACTTTTCTAATTTAGATACAACCAATGGTATTTCTTTTTCAGTTGCCCCAATTGAACTTACCAATGATTTCAACTGTAGACGCATATGTCCCTTTTGAATTCCTTCTGTTACCAAAGCATATAATGCAGCCAAATTTTGACCTAACCCTACTGATGCAACAACTTTTTCTAATTCAATTGCATTCTCTATTTCTAACAATTTATGGTTAACTTTTACTAAAGGAACGATCCCTATTGATCCTCCAACAGATCCAAGTGGTAGTGGTAAAGTAATTTCACCATGCAATGTATCTCCAATAACTTTCCAAGTGCTTAAACCACGATAGCTACCATCTTTAGCAGCATATGCATGAGCTCCAGCTTCAATTGCACGCCAATCATTACCACTCGCGATAACTACTCCATCAATTCCATTCATGATCCCCTTATTATGTGTTGTAGCACGATACGGATCGATTTGTGCAATATAGCTTGCTTGAGCAATTTTCTCAGCAATCTTTTCTCCTGACATTTCATTTTTAGCCAATGAAGCAACTGGAATATCACATATAGCCGTTGCTAGACATTCAGTTGCATAATTAGATAGGATACTCATAACTACATCTTGTTCGTACTTCTCTCTAATCGTAGCTGCAATTGCTTCAAGCATTGTATTTAACATATTAGCACCCATAGCTTCTTGAACATCTACTGCTAAATCTATCGAGACAATATTCTTATCTAATTTACGCACTCTTATCCATTTTGCTCCTCCGCCACGTCTAACAATAGAGGGATGAGCCTGGTTGGCGATTTCTAACAATTCAGCTTCATTTTCTAAAATATCATCTTCGAATTTATCAACATCTTCAATTTTTTCAACAATGACTTGTCCTAGCATCAATCTTTGCTTTACAGATGCTTTAAATCCTCCCGACTTTTTTACAATACCTGCCCCATGGCTACTTGCTGCTATCACGGAAGGTTCTTCAGTTACCATAGGAATCAAATATTCTTTACCATTAATCACATAATTTAAAGCTAATCCTTCTGGCAATAAATACTGTGTTATAAAATTCTCAATTTGAGTCTCTCCTAAACTAACGTCTATTGCTTGTAACTTTAATCTATCAATATCTTCCTGTGACAAAATTTCTTGTTTTTCAAGTACCTCAAGTCGTTCAGACCAACTTTTTTTATAATATTTTTTAAAACCTTCCATCTTTTTCGCACCTTTCTAAACATTAGACATCATCTATTATATAATAGATAAATAAAATATTCGATTAAGGGGAATTAATTTGAAAAAAGTTCTTATTTCTATATTATCAGGGATCATTCTCTCCTTGGTTATATTAATTTCAGCACCTACACATATTTCTGCTGATACTTTAAAAGTTGGTATTTTAGCTGATAATAAACCTTATAGCTATCTGACTAATAAAAAAGTAACTGGTTTTGAAGTAGAGTTAAGTAAAAAAATTGCTCAAGAAATGGACGCTAACATTAAATTTGTTAAGGTTTCAGATCGCAAAAAATTGCAAAAATTAGTTAGTGAGCATCAAATTGATCTTGCTTTGGGACAATTTGATAAGACTACACTTTCATCTAAATTGATCACAACTGACACTTATTTATATCCACAAAATGTCTTGTTTACTGGCACACATCGCCATATCTCATCTATTGAAGATTTACAAAATAAAAAAGTAGGTATTCTAGTTAATGGTAATCAACATCAGCTTTTAACAAGCCTACAAATGAAACCTAAAGTTTATAACAGCATATCTTCATTAATGAAAGCATTGGAAAATAAAAAAATAAAAGCTGGTATCCTCACAGATTATGAATATACAGCTTATCTTAATAAACATCCTGAATTAACTTCTGCTTATTTACAAGCACTTAATTCTACCAAAAAATCTGATTTGCCCAAGTTGACTTTAACACGTATAAAAGATCCTCAAATCACCTCGCAACAATTAGTGGGAATTACTGATAAGAGGAATACTAAACTAAACCAAACTTTAGATAAGTTAAAAGATGGTAATGACATTATAGACTTATCACAAAAATACTTTTCACAGGATTTAACCAAACCATAATAAAAAAGATTGAAGCTTCATTACTTCAATCTTTTTTTATTCTAAACCACTTAATATTTGAGTTATAATCAAGTCTAAATCTCTTTTCTCATCACAAGAGGCATTAGGGGCAAAAATAAATCGTTGTAAAAAGTATGCTATCATTGGCCCCGTTATTATTCTAACCAATACTATTGCATCATAATCTGGATGTTTGCTACCTACTAGTTTCCTAAATTCCGTAAATATTTCCTGATTACTTTTTATAGCTTCAACAAATCCTTCTGATACCATTTGTCTAATTTTAATTTTTGTTAGACTTTCTTGGATAAAGATTCTTAGTATCTGATGATTTTTCTTCATGAATTCAAATCGATTAATCACGATAAAAGTTACAATTTCTTTTAATGATTTATCACTTACCTCATTTACTTCACTAAAAAATTTACGTTGGAATTTTGGAAAAAGTTCAGTCGTAATCAGGTTTATGATTTCTAACAATAACTTTTCCTTAGTTGAATAATATTTAAAAATTGTTGCTTCACTGATACCTGCATTTTTTGCAATTTGCGCTGTTGATGTTGCATCATACCCCTGCTTAGCAAACAAATTAATCGCCGATAATAAGGCTTTTTCCTGTCCATTAGTTAATTTCTTGTTACCTAAAATTTCTTCATAATCTTCTAAAATAGTCTTGTTTCCCATAACTCTCACCCATTAAACTTTTCTGTATCTTTTTAGGCCTAAAATATTCAAAATTAATAAAACTACTAAAAAGATCATCAGTACTAGTATATCTTTTCCTACATCTATTAGGCCAGCCCCTTGCATTATGATTGCAGATAAGGCTTCACCAGCATAAGTTAATGGTAAAATTTTTCCAATTCTTTGTGCCCAATCAGCCATTGAATCCAATGGAATGATACCTGAAAAGAAAATCTGAGGAACAACTACTAATGGAATGAATTGCATCATTTGAAATTCTGATGAAGCAAATGTTGATAGTAGAATACCAAAGGCTAGCGCGACAAATCCCAATAAAACTGCAATAATTATTACACTAAATATTGAGCCTATTATCTTAATGTCTAATAATTTAATTCCTACAACTGTTATCAGACTTGCTTGCGCCAATGCCATTAAGCCATAACCTAACATATATCCATAAACTATTTCGCTTCTCTTTACAGGTGTAGCTAATAATCTTTCTAGAGTACCACTTATTCGTTCTTTTAATAGCGCCATTCCTGAAATTAAAAATACAAAGAAAAACACAAAAAATCCTATTAGTATTGGGGCCATCTTATCAAAAAAATTAGTTTTACTATTTCCATAATTATAATGATTTTTTATACTTATTTTTGATTTATTCATTTTAACAGACTCTTGTTGCCCAGTTAATCTCGCTATTACTTGTCCTTGCTTAACCACCATTGATTGTAATTTGGAAACATTATCCTTCATAAGGGCACTTTCTAATACTTTCTTTGTCATCACAGTTTTAGAAACATCTAGATTGGCATAAGTTACATCATACTGCTTACTTTTATAACTGATTACTCCGTCTAAGCTATTAGCATCTAAATCTTTTTTAGCATGTTTTTCACTTTCATATTTTTTTACGGTAATCCCATCTACTTGATCCATTTTTCGATTAATTTGATTGTTAACATCTACTGTTCCTATTGTTACTTTAGTTTTTGTACTTGCAGAAAACATCAAATTTAACAAACACAAGATCAACAATGGTGCAACAAACATCAGCAATACTGTACGCTTATCTCTAATCAATTCTATAACAACTTTTTTAGCAATCACTAAAGTCTTCATCGCTACTCACCCTCGACTTTCAAAAATACTTCTTCAATATTATTAACTTTATATTCATCTTCTAATTTCTTAGGTTTATCAAAGGCTATGATTTTCCCCTCAAAAAGAAGTGCTACCCTATCTGTCAGCTCAGCTTCAGACATAACATGTGTTGTTACAAGAATACTTCTTCCCTCATCTCTTAATTTAGCTAATTCTTTCCATATTTTAAGTCTCAGAGCAGGATCAATTCCAACTGTTGGTTCATCTAAAATAATTATTTTAGGTTTTGCTAGTAAAGCTATTGCTAGTGATAATCTTCGTTTCATCCCACCAGAATATCCTAAAACCTTCTTATCCAAATAATTAGTTAAATCAACAACTTCAGCAACATATTCTATTTCTTTTGGCAATTCTTTCTTTGCAACGTCTTTCATATAACCGAAAAACCTTAAATTTTCCCTAGCTGTCATTGATTCATAAAGCGCATCTGATTGAGCCATATAACCAATATCTGCTAATAATTTTCGATTGGGCATTCTCTTTTCTAAAATTAAAGCCTCACCTTCGTCAGCTTTTTCCATACCCAATAGAATTTTGATAGTTGTTGATTTTCCTGAGCCAGACGGGCCAATCAAACCTACTATTTCTCCTGAATTTACTGTTAAATTAACAGAATTTAAGACATTATCATTTCCGAATTTCTTCTTTATATTTTGTAATTGTATTCTCTGGTTATTTATTTTCATTTTCTTGCCTCCAAAAGTAAGTATTCACTCACCAATTCACTTCGAATTATAGTAAGTGTTTACTCACTTGTCAATAAAAAAAGAACTTTAAAAGAGTAAAAACTCTTCTAAAGCTCTTCAAGTAACTATTTTTCAGCTAACAATTCAAAGATGATACCTTCACGGACTCCACTCTCAGAAAACATCACATATGGACTTTCACATTGTAACATTAACTGCATAACAGGAGTAAGTCCACCTATTATGATATCTGCACGGCTACTTTCATCCCCTAAATCTGTAGCTCTCTCAGTTTTGTCCATATCTAACCACTTACGATATATTCTTTGAAATTCTTCTTTATATACACGGAAGTTATGAATATTAGTAGTATCTTTTTCATCTAACTTGCCCAATTTTTTACGCGCAACAGTACGATTAGCCCCACCTAAAAGCACCAATGGTAAATCTTTAGCTTCAGATAGCCAAGGTAGTTTTTTAGTAAATAATTCTCGGAGAAAGACTTCAAACTCAAATAAATTTCCAGCATTTATTTTATCTTGTGTTTGGAATTTCTCAGTTAAACTAACTGCTCCATACTGAATACTGATTAGGTTCAAGGCCTTTTTATTTTTCATTAAAATAACCTCAAAACTACCTCCACCCATGTCACAGATGACAGCATCCTTAACATCTAAACAATTAGCTACTCCTACATAATCATAGTAAGCCTCAGCAGAACCAGATAAAATTTCTACTTCTACACCTGTCAAAGACTTTATTTTCTCCAAAAATTCTTCTTTATTCTCAGCTACTCTAACCGCTGCTGTTGCAATTCCTTTAATCTTTAAATTAGGTAAATTCTCATAATGTTTCTGAAATTTTCTAACAGCATCCAGCGTTCTTTCAATTGCGTCAGCCTGCAACACTTTCTTTTCAGAATTTCCCATACCTTCCGCCATACGTGTCATTTCCTTAGCACGAAAAACTTCTCGGTACTTACCTTCATCACTAACTTCATTAATCGACAACCTTGTAGAATTAGAACCAAAGTCCAAAATTACTAAATTCTGCATCTCTGCCACCCCATATTTAAGATACACATATTGTAACACATTTTATAATAGTAATTTCATTTTAATTTAATAAATATGGCAATTCTACTTAAATATTGTCGAAGTAATTTACCCCGATTGCTCTACGTACTTCTTCTAAAGTTTTATTAGCGACTTCGTTTGCTTTTTCGCTACCTTCCTTAAGCATTGCATATACAGCTGGAATATCTTTTGCAAATTCTTCACGTCTAGCACGGATAGGTCCTAATTCAGCTTCTAAGACTTCATTCAAGTAACGCTTAATCTTAACGTCACCTAATCCACCAGTACGATATTGTTCTTTTAATTCTGCAACCTTGTCTTTGTCTTTATCAAAAATATCAAGATATGTGAAGACCATATTACCTTCTACTTTTCCTGGATCTTCTACGTGAATATGGTTAGGATCTGTGTACATTGACATTACTTTTTTACGTAATGTATCAGCATCATCAGATAAGTAAATAGCATTATTTAAAGATTTACTCATCTTTGCATTTCCATCTAAACCTGGTAAACGTCCAGATCCCTTAGGTGCAAATACACCTTGAGGTTCAACTAATACTTCGCCATAAATTGAATTGAAGGTTCTTACAATTTCACGAGTTTGTTCCAACATAGGTTCTTGATCATCACCAACTGGAACTAAATTAGCTTTAAAAGCTGTAATATCAGCAGCTTGGCTAATAGGGTAAGTGAAAAATCCAGCTGGAATTGAGCGTTCAAAATGTTTTTGTTGAATTTCAGCTTTTACAGTTGGATTACGTTCAAGACGTGAAACAGTCACTAAGTTTAAGTAATACAAATTTAATTCTGCTAATGCTGGAATTTGTGATTGCACAAAGATTGTTGATTTTTTAGGATCTAGTCCTACTGCTAAATAGTCTAATGCTACTTGTATTAATGAATTTTTTATTTTTTCAGGATCACGTGCATTGTCAGTCAAAGCTTGTTGATCAGCAATCATAATGTATGAATCATACTTTCCTGAATTTTGCATAGAAACACGTTTTTTCAATGAACCAATATAATGTCCCACATGTAATTTTCCAGTAGGTCTATCACCTGTTAAAATAATTTCTTTTGCCATAAAAATCCTCCTTAATAAAAAAGTCCTACTCATAAATATGAATAGGACGAACAAAGCCGTGGTACCACCTAATTTGCATAAAATGCCACTTAATTAAATATCAAATTTACTTTCTTCTCCCAAGCCCCACTTCGATTTACTTGCTTATTTTCAGCTACCTAAGCTCTCTGTCGTTGCTCATCTACTTTACTTGTTCAATGAAGATTACTCTTCCATTCTAATTTACTATTCAACTAAAGTAAAGGATTATTAACAGTAAAATGAAAATGCTTTATAATAGAAATATATTTACTTTTCTTAATCGAGGGAAGATATACATGAGTAAAATTAAGAAACATTTACAAGAAGAATTTGAAGATTGGGAAAGAGAACAACTGAAACAGCTACACAGTTTAAATGCTGCCTGGCGTCATTTAATTCTGAATGTTTTAGCATATCTTTCAATTTCTATCATTGAATATTTTTTAGCTGAAATTAGTAACTCTCAAACTTTACGTGCTGATGCTTTTAATAATATTTCTGGAATCGTATCTACAATGTTATTAATGATAGGAATTCACATTGCTAGAGACATTGATGACGATGACATTGCTGGAATGGCTCCCTTGCCTAAATTGAATATGTCGCAAAGAGGAAATGATCAAAGAGTTCAATTTACACGTTTCCGATATGAAACAGTCTTTACCCTTGTAACTGGAGTTGTTATGATTGGGATTGCCATCAGTGTTATCTCCACTGGTATCATTAATCTTTGGAAACCAGATAAACGTGTCATTCCTGAACCAATTGCTCTTGTTGGGGCTGGTATCGCTACTGTAATCATGTTAATTGTTTGGTATCTTAATCGCAGGGCTGGTAGAAAATTGCAAAATGCAGCTTTAAGTGCTTCTGCCCAAGATAGTTTAAGTGATGCTTTTACTAGTATTGGTACTCTAATCTCTATTTCCGGTGCTTTAATATTTAAGATCACCTGGCTTGATGGTGCTACTAGTATTTTAGTTGGTTTATTCATCTTATATTCTGGGTTTAAAATCTTTATGGATAGCAGTCTTAATTTAGTAGATTATTTTGATCCGGAAGTTGAAGAAGAATATCGAAATGTTGTTTTAAGCGTGCCAGGTGTAGCTCATCTTTCTGAACTGAAGGCACACTATAATGGTAATATTGTTAGCTTAGATATAGTTGTTATGGTTGATGCTAAAATGTCCGTTTTAGATAGTTATCGTATTGCAGAAAATATTGAAAGAATTATGCATCATAGATTTGGAATTATGGATACTGATGTTGCTTTTATTCCTGGTCCAAGTTCAATTGATGATGATGAAATTAAGGATAAATTTTAAAAAGAGTTTAAATTGATTAATTCAATTTGAACTTTTTTTCTTTAGGTGGCAAATACTTGCTACTAATCTTATCTACATGTTAAGATAATGTGCATTATTCTTTAGTAAAAGGTGTGATTAAAATTGGATAATGAAAAAGCTCTGGAACAAAAAAGAGTAGATGATGTAATGAATGAAATTCAAAAGCAATTAGATGCTACTCAAATTGAATATGATAAAGCTCATAAAGAAACTGCTTCGGTTGAAAGAAATTATGTTCAAAATGCTAGAGTCAATACATATGAAGTTGATGATCAGATGGAAACAAACGCCGAAATTCAACAGCAAAAGAACTTAGTTGCAAAAACGATTGAAAACGAAACAATTTTAAAGAAACAATTATCCACTCTAAAAATCCTACAAGATTCTGCTTACTTCGGTAGAATTGATATTCATGAGAATGGAGAAGAAGATTCTGAAACTCTTTATATCGGAACATCTTCATTGGTAGATGAAAATCAAGATTTCCTCATCTATGATTGGCGTGCCCCTATTTCTTCTATTTACTATAATGGTACACTTGGTCCTGTATCTTATGAAACACCTATGGGAGAACAATTTGCTGAATTAAAAAAGAAACGTCAATTTACTATAAAAAAAGGTGTCATTACTAATATGTTTGATACTAATGAAACAATTGGTGATGAAATTTTACAGAGTGTTTTAGGAGAACATTCTGACGAATACATGCGTAATATCGTTGCTACTATTCAAGCTGAACAAAATGATATTATCCGCGATGTTAAACATGACTTACTTCTAGTTCAAGGAGTAGCTGGTTCTGGAAAAACTTCTGCTATCTTACAAAGAATTGCTTTTCTCTTATATCACAGTCGTGACAAACTTAACGCTGAACAAATTGTGCTTTTTTCACCTAATCTTTTATTTAGTCACTATATTTCTGAAGTGTTGCCTAGTTTAGGTGAGAAAAACATGCGCCAAATTACTTTAGCAGAATTTCTTAATAATCGTTTTGAAGGGTTACAAGTTGAAAGTCTCTTTGATAAATACGAAAAGAAGATCACTTCTTCTAAAAAAACAAATTCAATTGAACGTGTTAAAGAAGATCCAAAATTTATGCATACAGTTGAAGAATATGTCCAAAATGTTAGCTCATCCCAACTAAGATTTACTGACATTATGCTAGACTCAGAGATTTTCTTTAGTCATAATGAAATTCATGATATCTATTCCCAACTTCCACAGGCTATGAAACCTAGTCAAAAATTTGCTGAAACTAAAAACTTACTTATTAAACAATTAAACAGAAAAATTAAAGAAAATGCTCAAGCTGATTGGGTTCGTAGTGAAATCGAAAACTTATCAGATGAAGAATACTATGATTTACTTGGTACTAAAAGACGTCATGCCTTTCAAGCAATTGATGATGAAGAATTTTACATTGGTAGAAAAATCGTAAAAAAACGCTTTGCCCCCGTATATGACGCTTTATATAACAATTATTTTATTGACTACTATGCTCAATATTCTGATTTTTTAGCCAATAAATTACCAGAAGCTGTTGACCTTTTTAATCAAAATTTGGAGTTTCATAAAATAGATTTAGTCGATGCTACTCCTCTGTTATATTTACGTGATTTACTAACAGGTAGTGGACGTAATCAAGCTATTGCACATCTATTCATTGATGAGATGCAAGATTACACATTGCCACAATTAATGTATTTAAAGTATATTTTCCCTAATGCTAAACTCACTCTTTTAGGTGATAGTGAACAAGCATTGTTCAATGAGTTTAGAACACCACAAGAGTTACTAGATTACTTTAACAAACATCTCAATGTCAAAAAATCGCGTATCATCAAGTTAAATAAAAGTTATCGTTCAACACAACAAATAACCAATTTTATGAAAGCTTTATTACCAGATGGCAATGAAATTCAAGCTTTTACACGCCAAGGTAAAAAACCTGAATTAATTATCGCTTCTAAAGAAAATGGATTACATGCATTAAAACTTGAATTAAAGCAACGTGATTTAAGTTCCCCGGTTGCTTTAATAACTAAAAACCAATCTGAAAGTGACTTCTTATATCAAAAACTTCGTAAAAGTTTCGATTCTATCACCTTACTAGAAGATAAAGACCGTTCATTGCCTAAGGGTATCGTTATTCTACCAATTTATCTTGCTAAAGGATTGGAATTTGATGATGTTATAGCTTATGATATTTCACATGATAATTATTCTGGAATAAATGATACTGGAATTTTATACACAATTTGTTCTCGTGCGATGCACAGACTAACTTTAATTTCATGTGGAAAGCCATCATCTTTAATTATGAGTGTTCCATCTGATTTATACACTACTAAGTCGACCGTTACTTTGTAATCTTTACTGTGATAAATTATGCTTGCCAAAAATAGTATTATATAATATACTATTTTGGTAAGTCTGATGCCACTTTAGCTCAGTAGGTAGAGCATCACCATGGTAAGGTGGGGGTCACCGGTTCAAGCCCGGTAAGTGGCTCTTATGATTAATCGAATATGATAATGTACCAGTCTGTTATTGACTGGTATTTTTTTTACAAAAAAATACAGTAGCTCACAATTGAACTGTAAACACACTATAGTGTGACATTACAGATAAAAAGGCCCTCAAAATCACATTTT
>OGEJ01000118.1_pt1 | contig 55757 bp, 45 predicted proteins | sample 1570701 | NCBI WGS metagenome assembly OGEJ01 (sample SAMEA2582140, study PRJEB24529) | metagenome | biome: Human gut stool | place: China | collected 2011
TTACACCCATAATTGATATTCAGTAATTGTACAACTACTTCTACACTTGGTTTATCTGTTTTATCAGCCTCTGTACCTGCTGTGTCTTTTAAGCTTTCCCCTTCTGGCACCTGCACAAATGAATCTGATAATCTAAGTTCCTGCTCTTCCGGCTGCTCTTCTGTTCCATTATAGAAAACAACATATCTTTCGGCAAAATAATTACAATTAAATAAAAATAAATCCCCCATTCATACTCACATGGGTTGTATGAATGGGGGATTATAACGATTACATCTTAAATATACTTAACATGTATTGACAAACTTTTATAAATAAGCTGTTCTTATGTATTAGCTACACACTGCCTAAATTACTGAAGGAGTGTAAGTACACCCTGGTTAGCCTGGTTAGCCTGTGCAAGCATAGACTGTCCAGCCTGAGCTAAGATGCTGTTTTTGCTGTAGTTAACCATCTCTTCAGCCATATCTGTATCACGGATACGTGACTCTGCTGTCTGAAGGTTCTCAGAAGCTGTATCAAGGTTGTTGATTGTATGCTCAAGTCTGTTCTGAACAGCACCCATCTGACCTCTTGCCTTAGATACCTTCTTAATAGCTGCATCAATAGTTGTAGTAGCTGTCTTAGCGCTCTCCTGAGTGCTTAAGTTAACACTGCTTCCACCTACACCAAGTGCGTCAGCGCTCATATCATCAAGAGTGAAGCTCATTGTCTGACCTTCGTTAGCACCAATCTGGAGTTCAATACCCTTACCAGTTGCTGTTGATGATGGCTTTAAGTTAAGAGTTGTTTTTGCAGCTTTATCTGTTTCTGCTTCAATTCCTGTCTTAGACTTTATTAATGCTGCCATAGTTTTTGCATCTGAACCATCAGCATTCTGTGCATTAGTACCTGTTACTTTAACATAATTAACATCCTTATAATCATCACCTAACTTTGCTGGATCAGTAACATATAAGAACCTTTCACCATTAACTGTGAATATCTTATCTTCGATATTACCGCTACCATCATAAACACCAATACCCTCTGCAATCTGCTGGTATTCATCAGTTCCTGTATCCGCTGTCTTAGTTGTAGCTTCTGTAGCACCACCATTATAAGATGTAAGTATAGCATCTGACGTAGAACCTTTTTCCTTTGCTGTGAATGAAAGTGTACCTGCATCATTTGTAATATCGTAATTCTTTCCAAAGTCAGTAGCCTCTAAAGCTTCTTTTAATGCATCTCCAACCTGTTTCGCAGAAGCCTTATCATTCTGTGTACCTACTGCTTTAAGAGTTTTTCCGTTTGCTGAGAATGTTCCTGCTGCTTTATCATAGCTTACCGTAACCTCTGTTGTTGTAGCGTTACCATTCTTATCTAATACAGTTACTGAAAGCTTTGAATCACCACCATCATTTTCTGCAACTGCTGCACCCATTTTATTAACCTGTGCAGTTGCATCAACTGTTTTAAGGTTGCTCTCTGCGCTCTTGCTTACAGATACCTGTACCTTACTTCCTGACTGTGAACCATCAAGTAACTTCATTGTGTTGAACTCTGTTGTATCAGAGATTCTTGTAAGCTCGCTCTGAAGCTGTTCGATTTCGTTCTGTACTGCTTCTCTATCGTCATCTGTCTCTGTTCCGTTAGCTGCCTGTACTGAAAGCTCTCTCATTCTCTGAAGGATTGAGTGTGATTCATTTAAAGCACCTTCTGCTGTCTGGATAAGTGAGATACCATCCTGAGCATTAGTTGAAGCCTGATTAAGACCTCTGATCTGTCCTCTCATCTTCTCTGAGATAGAAAGTCCTGCTGCATCATCTGCTGCACGGTTGATTCTATAACCTGAAGATAACTTCTCTGTTGACTTTGACTGAGCTGATGAAACACCGCTTAACATTCTGTTAGCGTTCATAGCTGACATATTGTGTTGTACTACCATAGTATGTACCTCCGTGTAAATATAATAATTTTTTCTGGGGAATCCGTTCCCTCAAATGCTTCATATACATTTGCTTACCATTTTCTTGAATATAAGCAATTCACATAAAGCAAATCCTTTATAATAAGCAGAACTTCCATGCTAATTCTGCGTATTATCTTTGTTTGCCATCTTGTCTTCTTTAATCAGACGGCGTATCTTGGTAAGTGTGTCTGGTGAAAGCTTGGATTCTGCATAATAAGGAGAAATGAAGCGTGATGCTTCTTTGCCTTCCTTCTCTTTGTTTCTTGCAAGCACCTTGCTTCTTACAATATTCAGTTCCCTAGGGGCATCTATCAGAAGGTGGATATTTCCTTCTGAACCTCCCGAATAAACAACCCTTATATCCTCACCTATGTTGATAAATTCACCAGGCTTAATCGTAAGCTTTAACATATAACCTCCTTGTTAACCTGTTATCTGCAACAATTTATCTTAAAATGTTGCATCCTTTGAATGTTTGTTCTACTCAATTACATATTCTATATCGTCATATAATAATAATACTTAACTGCAATTACTAATAAAATTATAAAAATAGTTTGGGTTAAAAATGTTATTATTTTATTTTTATTATCTTATTTTTTATTATCTTGTTTTTTAGTATCTTATATTTTTATTTTCTTATTATTTTTATATTCTTTCACGACTTTTTCAAGTTATGAATTCACCTTATAAATTCACACTTAAGAATACTGAATCTTTATCATCCTGCTTTATCCCAAGATATCTTTTAGTTATTTCGTATGATGAATGATTATATATATCCATAAGAACTGCTGGTGGTGTTCCATACTTCCATGCATAATATCCGAATGTTTTTCTCATAGAGTGGCAGCTTATTCCATTCTCCATATTAAGGGAAGAGGCTGCCTGCTTTATTATCCGGAATGCCTGTGAACGGCATAGATGTGTGTGTTCTTTCTGCCCCATAAATATATATTCATTTACGTCAAAATAGTGCAGACTGTTAAGATATGTCTGCAATCCGGTTCTTGTACTTGCGTTAATAGCTATTCGGTTTTCTTTTCCAGTCTTTTTCTCTGTCACTATTATATGTTTTTTGAAACATTTTTTCCTGGAATCATAAACATCGTTCCATTTCAGCTTCAGTATATCACTTATTCTTAATGCTGAATTAACGCCAAGACATATTAAGGCATAGTTGCGGTAGTTCGTTTTCTGCTCCAGATAGTAGTTTCTAAATGCTTCTAATTCTTCATCGTTACGTATTGGTTGTGCTGTTCCCATATCAAATCCTCCATTTAATTCAAAAGGATGCAACATTTTAAGATAAATTGTTGCATCCTTTTTTATTAATTATATGAATTCTAAAAGATTTTATTCAATATGTTTATCCATTACATCTACTGATATAACGTATGATACAGCTTTAAGAACTTTTCATCTCTTTTTGCTATTGTTTCTTCATCCTTACCATCAGAATAATCATAGAAACCTTTCTTGCTCTTAACACCATATTCTTTCGCATCGTAATGTTCCTTAAGAAGTTCTGGTCCTTTAGAAACATATGTCACCATGCACACATCAAAGGCGGAACGACACCTTAGACCTTAGTATCGCTCCGCCTTTAACAGCATTATATTATAACACTATACATCATTATATTTCTAGAAATCAACTTCTGTATCATAGTAGCAGCACTTAAGAAGCTTCTCCATCTCTTCCTGGCTTGGCTGACGTGGGTTAGAGCCTGTACATGCATCCTTGATAGCATTAGCTGCAACATCTGGAAGCTTAGCAAGGAATTCATCTTCTGGAACAATTCCCTGTTCTGCTGGAAGTCCACCCTCACCATAGTTCTTAATGCACTGTGGTATGTTAAGCTCGTCATTCATCTTACGAAGCATAGCGATTAAGTTATCAATCTTAGCTTCAGTTGTATCTCCACCTAAACCTAAGAAATCAGCTATGTATGCATAACGCTTAGCTGCTGTCTCGTCCTTAGAGTTAAACTTGATAACCTTAGGAAGATACATAGCATTAGCTGCACCATGGATAATATGTCCACCTTCAAATGCTGCACCTGTCTTATGTGCCATAGAGTGTACAATACCAAGTAATGCATTAGAGAATGCCATACCTGCAAGACACTGTGCGTTGTGCATTGCATCTCTCTTCTCCATATCTTCATTATATGAACCAACAAGATCATCCTTAATCATCTTCATCGCATGAAGAGCAAGTGCATCTGTATAATCACAGTTAGCTGTTGATACATAAGCTTCAATAGCATGTGTCATAGCATCCATACCTGTATGTGCTACGAGCTTCTTAGGCATAGTCTCTGCAAGCTCTGGGTCAACAATAGCAACATCAGGAGTAATCTCAAAGTCTGCTAAAGGATACTTAATACCTTTCTCATAATCTGTAATAACTGAGAATGCTGTAACCTCTGTAGCTGTACCTGATGTAGATGAAACAGCACAGAAATGAGCTTTAGTACGAAGCTTTGGTAAACCGAATACCTTACACATATCTTCAAATGTTGTTTCTGGATATTCGTACTTAATCCACATAGCCTTTGCTGCATCGATAGGAGAACCACCACCAATAGCTACTATCCAGTCTGGCTGATATTCTTCCATAACCTTAGCACCCTTCATAACTGTATCAACTGAAGGATCTGATTCGATACCCTCGAATAACTTAACTTCCATTCCTGCTTCCTTAAGATAATCCTCAGCTCTCTGAAGGAATCCGAAACGCTTCATAGAACCACCACCCACACAGATGATAGCCTTCTTTCCTTTAAGAGTTTTAAGTGCTTCAAGAGCTCCCTTACCATGATATAAATCTCTTGGTAATGTAAAACGTACCATAATCCTGTACCTCCTAATTAAAAATATAATAAGTGATTAATTATGGATTAATGTTATAAATAATCCACCGATTGCACCCCACAATGCAATCATTCATTTTTTTGATTAGATTGTTAATACTCTAACAATCTTTATATCAATAGTATATACCCCTTTTTTTGTTATTTCAAGTAATTATATGTTATTTTATTGTAATTTATTTTAACCTTTTTATATGGATACACTTTACATTTTTCTTATTACAAAATTTTTATTGGACTTTTATTTTAATTAATGTGTTATCTTGTGTATTAATCTATGTATCTTACTTCTTTTCAATCCTTGGCGAGAATCTCATATTCAACTGCATCATACTCTCTTGTGTCTGAATAGTCCCACCATTCTTCTTCATATCCTACAAATCCACCTTCTATCATAGCCCCTTGAAGAATCAGAACATTTTCAACAGCCTCAGTATTTTCTATGTCATTATAGTTTCTATCTGCCTTCTTAGAAAAGTCATCAAAGTCCGTTGGCATAGGTATCTGCTCTCCATCACTTTTTACAAGTGTAATATCAACTGTATTTCCCAGATTATGGGACTGCATTCCATACTTGGGATTAGCTACATATCTTGCATCCGGATATACCTCCCATAACCTTTTCTGTGCTGAAAATGGTCTGTATGCGTCCCATATTTTTAAACTATATCCTTTAGCCATAAGTTCTTTTTGAACCTCAGCAAGTTTTTTTACAGTTCCATATCTTAAATATGCATCGTCAAATTCATATATTACATTCTTAGTAAAATTATTTTCTGTTGCATACCTTAATTCTACATATATATCTGGTATGTAATCCTTTATTTTAACATATTCATCATCCTCTGGAACAACCATGGTAACTGATGTCTGATTCTCATTGTCCATGATATTCTCTTCTTTACTACTTACATTTTCATCCCTGCTGTCATCCACATTAGTGTTTATCATATCATTTCTGCCGTCACCCACACTACTGTTTACCTCCGAATTATCCACATTACTGTTGCAGGCCGGCATAAAACACATTACAACAATAACCAGTAATGTTGCATAAACTTTCCTCATCTTCATTATTAACCTCTTCACAACTTCTATTTATTTACAGAATACATTGTACTATAATATTCTTTAAATACCAACTATCTTTATATCTAATACATTAACGCGTTACAATATCCTCTTTTAGAACTCACATCATAAATGTAATTTTCATAATTAACTCATGGTATTAAAATATTATAAAGGAGATTCTCCATGCACCTAACAAACGTAATTATTAAACACAGCAAACTTATAATTCCTATCATCATTACTGCATTAATCCCTGTAACATCTGGTTGTCATTCAACCGATGTTACCAACAGTTCTTCTATTTACGATATTTCTGACTATATTACATCACAGGAAACTGTCGAAGACTCTATTGACACTTCATCAGCAAATATAGAAGAAGTTTCTTCCGAAACCAATAATAACTCTGTTACCCCAAATGCTGACAACTCTGATTCTGATAATAATTATTATATATCTGATACTGTTAGTACTGGCTCTGATGACAGTCTTAACTCATCTAATGCAGATGATTCTGATAATAGCCATAGCTCACCTAACGCAGATGATTCTGATAATAATGATGAACACTCAAATGACAATTCAAACAGCTCCAATAAAGTTAATTCTGAGCCTGAAAGCAGCAATCCCAATTCCTGGCTTAACAATCTTTCTGCATCGGCAAACCATAATCAGTTAATAATAGTATCTGCCAATGGTTCCAGAGCAGATGTATCTATGTATGTCAAAACCAGTTCTTCTAGCTGGGAAACTATTGTTTCTGCATACGGTTTTGTTGGTATGGAAGGCGTAGGTACTGCAAGCGAATACTCTTCACGCACCCCTGCCGGAATATTCAGTTTAAGTCTCGCCTTTGGCGTTAACAATAATCCTGGCACCTCACTCCCCTACACTCACGTAGATTCTTCTCATTATTGGGTTGATGATCCAGATTCCACTTACTATAATCAATTTGTTTCGACTAACTATATATCACCAGATTGGTCAAGTGCAGAGCATATTGTTGATTATCCTGGGCCTTACGCATATGCAATAGCTATTGATTATAATACCTCTTGTGTAAAAGGTGCCGGTAGTGCTATATTCCTGCATTGCTCTAATGGAAGCGCCACCTATGGCTGTGTTTCTGTACCAACGCAGACTATGATTACAATACTTAATAATATAAATCCAGGCTGTGCTATTATCATCGATAACGAATGGAACATAACTAATTACTAAATGTTAATTATTGATTGTAAATTAACATTATAAAAAGCCCTGATTCTAATTGATAAATGCCATTACATTGCACATTATATCAATTAAATCAGAGCTTTTTCTTTATCTGTTATTTACTATTATTCCTTTATTTATAGAGCTTATCCAATAACTTCCTTTACTGTCTTAACAACATTATCAACTGTGAAGCCAAAGTGCTCGAATAATGTAGCTGCTGGACCAGAAGCACCAAAGCCCTCCATAGCAATAACCCTGCCATCAAGTCCTACATACTTATACCAGCCAAAGTCTGAAAGTGCCTCAACTGCAACTCTCTTTCTTACTGCATTAGGAAGCACGCTTTCCTTATATTCTGCTGACTGCTTATCGAACAGCTCCATGCTTGGCATACTTACAACTCTTACATCTATGCCATCCTTCTTAAGTTCTTCCTTTGCATTTACTGCAAGGCTTACTTCTGAACCGCTGGCGATTATAATAGCATCTGGAACTTCCTTCTGTGAGTCAGCTATAACATAGCCACCCTTAAGTGCATCCTTAGATGAACCCTCCATCTGTGGAAGATTCTGTCTTGTAAGTACAAGTCCTGTTGGTCCGCACTCGTTCTCAACTGCATACATCCATGCTGCTGCTGTTTCTGTTCTGTCGCAAGGTCTGAATACTGTAAAGCCTGGAAGTGAACGGAATGCTGCGAGCTGCTCGATAGGTTCATGTGTTGGTCCATCCTCGCCTACACCTATGCTGTCATGAGTGAATACATATGTTAATGGAAGCTGCATAAGTGCTGTAAGTCTTGCCATTGGCTTAACATAATCACTAAACACAAAGAAGGTTGCAACAAACGCCTTAAGTCCACCGTGAAGCATAAGTCCGTTTCCTATTGCTGCCATAGCCTGCTCTCTTACACCAAAGTGAAGATTGCTTCCTGCATAATTATCCTTAGAAAAATCTCCTGCATCCTTTAGGTTAGTCTTGTTAGATGGTGCGAGATCTGCTGAACCACCTATAAGATTAGGCATAGCCTTCTTTATCATATTAAGGATAGTTCCACTTGTATTTCTTGTAGCTTCAGCTTTATCTCCCTTTGCCCAATATTCATCAGAATTGAATAAATCAGACATATCATATCCATCAAAGTAGTTATCCCATAATTCTTTCATTTCTGGATATTTCTCTACATAAGCTGCAAACAGCTCATTCCACTTATCCTCTGCCTTTGCCATATTAGCTGAAAGCTCTTTATAATGATCATATACTTCCTGTGGAACCTCGAAGTCACCCTTACATGGCCATCCGATATTTTCCTTAAGTGCTGCAACATTATCAACACCAAGTGGCTCACCATGTGCACTAGCCTTACCCTGCTTAGCAGGACAGCCGTATCCGATAAGAGTATTAACTTTAATAAGTGATGGTCTTGTCTTATCAGCCTTAGCTTCTTCTATAGCCTTTCCTATTGCACAAAGATCGTTGCCATCCTCTACTTCTATTGTCTGGAAACCAAATGCCTTGAATCTTGTCACAACATCCTCTGTGAATGCTATATCTGTGCTTCCTTCAATAGATATATTGTTAGAATCGTAAAATACAATCAGCTTTGAAAGTCCTAATGTTCCTGCGAGTGAGAAGCATTCAGATGAAATACCTTCCATCATGCAACCATCTCCACCTAAAACATATGTATAGTGGTCAACTACAGGATATCCTTCCTTGTTGAATACCGATGCAAGATGTGCTTCTGCCATAGCCATACCTACTGCCATAGCCATACCCTGTCCAAGTGGACCTGTTGTAGCCTCAACACCTACTGTATGTCCATACTCTGGATGTCCTGGTGTTAAAGAACCAAACTGTCTGAAGTTCTTAACCTCATCAAGTGAGAGATTACCTATTCCAAAAAGGTGGAATAATGAGTAAAGTAACATAGAACCATGTCCACCTGAAAGAACGAATCTGTCCCTGTTGATCCATTCAGGATTCTGTGGATTATAGTTCATATGCTTTGAGAATAACTCATAAGCTATAGGTGCTGTTCCAAGTGGCAGGCCAGGATGTCCTGAATTAGCCTTCTGGATAGCATCAGCGGATAACACCCTGATCGCGTTTACTGACATTTCTTCAATATTCATATTAATCCTCCATTTCTATGATGTATTTCCACATCTTATGTTTACTCTTTTTTTCAATCCTTAAAGTCTGCCTCTGTAAGGAATATCACATCACCAGTATCACTGCGCTTCTTCTTAAGACCACCAAAGAACTTTCTTGATGCTCTCCTTTCAGAGTTTGCGATTGCTTTATTAACAACTTCTTTAATATCATCAAGCTTGATATTATCATTTATGTTATGAAGCTTATCTATCTTAAGATAAAGCTCAAGAAGTGCATCATCACCTACTTCATACTGTCTCTTTCTTGCAAATCTTTTAGCCATTTCCACAAGCTCATTAACATTATACTGCTTAAGAGTTATCTTATGGTTAAATGTTTTAGTAAGCTCTGGGTTAAAGTTAAGAAGCACATTCATTTCTGCATCTGAATCTTCAAATATAACTATCATTCTGTCTGTCTCTTCATGCATACATGAAACTATCTCATTTATCCTCTTAGGCTGGATAGTTCCTGCTCCTTCTACGATAAGTGCTGTTCCCTTAAGCTTACCCATCGCCTTTACTATACCTCTCTGGTTGATACTTTCGCCAGATGTTTTGGCTATCTTCTTAGGCTTGTCAGGGTATACATAATTAATCGCCCTTACTATTGTTCTTGCAAGATCTGTCTTGTCAGAGCTTGAGTTACCAGATATAAGAATATTACCGCATGCTGATGTTTTCATATTCATCTCTTTATCAAGTGACTCAAACAGCTCGACGAGCTGTGCCTCAAGTCCCGGCATTTCTCTGTACTTTCTGAATATCTTGGCTAATTCTCCAGAAAGCTTCTTCTCTGACTGTTCTTCATCCATATCATCCATCTGCTTACCTTCCCTGCTGTCGCTATCAGAATAAACAGATGCTGTTTCTGAATATGATGCTGCTGTTTCATTTACCTGCACTGCTATGCTATCAGCTGCATATGAAGCTTCATCTACCTTATCCTGTTTCTGTTCGTATTCCTTAAGCATTTCGTCAGTTACAGGACTTATCTTTGCTGTATCAAGTGAAAGCTCTTCATTTAAATCATCTTTGTTATCTTTCTCCACCAGACTGTCAAAGTTCACTACCTTAGAGTTATTCTGTGGTGTCTGTGCAGCCATATCAGATGTATTGATAGCCTCCTTAGCAGCCTCTTGTTCTGCATTCTTAAGTTCTTTTACAGTATTCTGTTCAAGGATAAATGCTGCTTTGCCTGTTCTCATGGCAAGGTCACGTCTGGCCGAATCAAGTGCAACCTCTGCCTCTGCAAGTCTTTTCGCCTCTGCTTCATCGAATTCTGTGCCTTTGTTTAAAGCCTCTTCCTTCTTCCTTGCGATTATACGTTCATAAGCCTTGCTCTTCTCATCCTTTTCATCTAGCATACGTTCAAGCTCTGCCTTAGAGAACTCCTTCGTATCCTGCTTTCCATACTTTTCTTCCCTTACAGATTCTATCCAGTCTGTGATACTTAGCTGGCCTTCTATCTGCTCATCCTCTGTCTGGTCATCATTATATGGCTGCTCACTGTCTGTATCTGCTGATGCAGTCTTTGCTAAGGTATTATCAACATTCTCGTTATTTCTACTATCCTTTCTTTCAAAAGGTGGTCTGAATGTTTCTTCCTGCTCATCTTCAAAAAGATTCTTTACATTCTTTGCAAGCTCTTCCTGAATATTATGTGTATCGTATATACTGTAATTAGGAACTGAAACTTCTATATTCATGGCATCAGCCTGTTCATCTATACGCTTCTGAGCTACACGTCTGGCTTCTTCTTCATCTTCCCTGCTTATTTTCTCACAGCTGTTTTCTATCTTTTTCTTAGCATTTTCGATAAGCTCTTTAAGTGATAACGAAGCTTTACTTACATTCTCTGAGAAGCTGTTATCCGAACTATCTGACAGACTGTCTGACAAACTATCCGGCAGACCGCCAGCTGGATTATCCTCTGCGGCTTTCTGCTTTTCTTTATTCTCAGCTATTGCAGCTGCTGCTTCTTTATTCGCTTCGTTCTGTCTTTCAATAGCTTTTACAATCGATTCCTTTAATGCACTGTTCTGGTTATTCTGCACAAGGTCTATTGACAGTTCATCACTATCTTCTGAGCTGTCATTATCATGTTCTGAAGCTATATTCTCTTTGGCTTCGGATGCAGGCTGCTCTTTTACACTGTCAGGCTCAGTTTTCTTAAGCTCATCTGCTTCAAGCACATCTCCAACCTCATCCTTTTTAAGCCGTGCAAGTTCCTTCTGTTCCATGAACATTCTTTCCTTGTTAGCCTCTTCGTCAGACTTTCTTGCATTGATCTCTCCAAGTATCCTTCTTTGTGTATTAGAAAGATTAACTCCAAGCTTTTCCTTAAGTCTGACTGCATTCTCAACATATACGCCATCCTGGAACCATAAAACAAGGTTATCGCATGTCTTAATACAGTCTTCCCTGCGTCCTGTTTTATAATATAGGTTAGCAAGCTCATACATATACTTCTCGTCTATCTCTGATTCCTTATAATCTTCCAGTATCTTTACAAGCTCAGTATCTGGTGCTCCCTGTGCCCTTCTTAAATCATAATATAAAATATATCTGTTAACATCATGTGCTGATATCTTAGCATATTCTTTATATAATTCTTCTGCATTTTCAAAATCATTTACCTTTATGAAAAACTCTGTAAGCTTGTATATAAGCTTTCTTCCACCAAGGTTACGGTTGTAAGCAAGTATAGCCATATCCCTTGCTTCCTCGTAATCTCCGGCTGCCTCCTGCACATTAATGACTGTTGCTAGAGTAGACCAGTCTTTGACCTTATTCCAGTTCATTTCTTTAGCTATCTGTGCAGCCTGCTTATACTCTTTCTTAGCGGCAAGCTTCTTAATCTGTTCCAACTTTATATTAAACTCGTATTTATCCACGTTAAAGACCTCCAATGTGTCAATAAATTGACCCTCATATCTAAACACTCCATATAATTTTATCACAGCAGAGTATTGTTGTAAACCGCCAGTTAATGTAAAAAAAGGCTTAAATCCGGCTCGAATCCGGCTTAAAAAGCAAGCTGTTATAACACATACAGACTATAAGAAATCAAAGCTTGCCTGCTCATAATTCATTCTGGTGTATTCTAACTCCTGTTGTTTTACGTTGCTGTAATAATCAACAACAACTGTCTGCTGCCTGTTATCTGCCATCTTCTGTCCTAATATGTAGTTGACATCAAAGCGTGCTGTTATAGCAGGAGTTGCACCTCTTGCCGGAACTATAAGCTGTATATGATTAGCCTTCAGAAGCTTAAATATAGGCTCCCATATATATATGTCCTTTGCAGCGCCAAAAGGATTATCTATAAATATAGTATTTCCCACAATTCCGCCATCCATAACTGTATTAATATTCGATATATAGTTTATGATTGCAATAAGGAACTGTATATAAATACCCTGTGACTGTCCTGTTGAGCCTACGGCTTCCTCATATCTTAAGTATCTGCTCTGATCTTTTATACGTTCTCTCTTATACAGATTAATCCTTATTGAATTCATATCTGTTACTATAACAGAGAAAAGTCTTTTCCATGTAAGTCTGTTTCGTATATATCTGAACCTTTCCTCAGGATCTTTAAAGCTTTCTGCTGCCTCTATAGTCTCATCTATATACTCTGACATTCTTTCCTTGTATACGCTCTCCTTAACATATGGAATATTAAGACCTATTATAGATATATCTTCTTTATCCATCTTAATATGTGAAAGCTTAGGAAGTCTTTCAAGCTCCGTACGTATATTGCTGCATGTCTGTATACAACGGTTTTCGAAGTTATCCTTTATTCTCTCCATATCTTCGATTCCCTTGTGTACTCTTGTCTTTTCAAGTTCAATATAACTATTCGTTTCATCAAGAGAAGCAATCAGTGCACTTGTCTGCTGCTCATCCTTTGGCATGTTTACTGACATACTTATCTGCACAGCAAGATCTTCTGCATTATAGCTCTTTAGTGAATCTATAAGCTTACTCTTATATTTTACGAATTCATCTGTTTTTTTATACTCCAGCTTAAGTATTGCTGAATATTCTTTTGCAGTCTGCTCATATTCCTTATTCAGGTTATTATAATCCTGATACTTTATGTCCGTTTTTTTCAATATTTCTTCATCAGGTATATTTATTCCTGCACCTGACATGATTCTTTCAATATCTTTTCTGCATACCTGGATATCTTTAAGCTCATTCTCAAGCTTCTTTCCTGCTGCCGCTTCCTTCTTTATACCATCCTCAAGCTCTCTTGTTATGACAGTATTATTCTTAACGTAGCCATCCGGATCGTCACACTCAAACTCTTCATATGTTCCATACCTTTCTTCAATCTGTGATATAGCATATGAAACACTTCCCTCAAGTCTGTTAAGCATAGCCTCCTGCATGCCAAGTTCACGGTCTGAATCATTATACTGTTTGTTAAGTTCAGTTAATTCATCTGATATCTCATGAAGCTTTTCCTGGCTGCTTACCGATATCTTTCCCTGAAGATACAGCTCTTTAAGTTTTTCAGGTTCTTCACCTCTGTAGATGATAGAATCAATACATTTTTTCATTGATGCTTCAAGATGACTCTTAAGCGCTTCCTTATCTGTAAGGTCTGCATTCTTATTCATAAGAATATCTTTAAGTCCTGCGAAACGTCCTGTAATCTCTCTTATATTTTCTTCATCATACTCTGTAGTATCTGGCTTTTTGTTTTCATCTGCTGGTGTATCATCCTGCACATAATACTTTGAGAAAATATTTTCCCAGTTGTATACAAGTTCTGTGTATTTCTTATCAACATTATCCTTGTATTCGTTAATCCTAAGATACTCTTCCCTTGACTTGTCAAGCTGTGCTGCATACCCGATTATCGCACGTTCTGCCTTGGCAAGCTTGTCATTGTATGCTTTCAGGCTGTTCCTCTCTTCTGATATTTCCGCATACAGGTCTGATATCTTCTTTAACCCTTCTGCCTGACCTAGTGCACTGTCAAGCTGTTTTTTTAGATTCTCAAGTTTATTGGCATCCTCTGCCTTTTTTTCTTTGTATATGTCTATGCTTCCATCTACCTGTGAAAGCTGTTCTATAACCTGGTCAAGCTCCTGCCTTGCATTTTCAACTGCTTTAGTATGGGTATTTCCTGAAATAGCTTCGTATTTTACAACAAATGTATAATCCTCCCATACTATCTGTTTTCTGCCTTCAAGCTTCTGCATATCTTCATTCAGGTTGTCGAGTTCTTCCTGCGCTGTCTTAATCTCAAGTCTGCGTTTCGTATCATCCCTTAAAAAGCTCATATCTTTAAGTGCGAATACCATCATATCCTTATCTATGGCAGCCTGCTGGCTATCAAGTACCTTCTCACTTATGACTGGATATATATGTGTACCTCTTCCAAATGTATTTAAAACATTATTATTCTTAACTCTGTCAAAATCATTTTTTATTATAAAGCTGTATTCAACAAATGGAATTCTTTTTAAGACATTTTCTCTTTGGACATCATCAAGCTGTGAAATCCATACATGACCTTCTATAACATCTGTGCCATACGTATTGTAAAGATAATCCTTAAACGCCTTTCTATCCGGACTATCCATATAATATGAGCCGGAATTGAGTGCTTCTATATACTGGTTAAGCTTATCATACTCCCTGGATTTTTCATTGTACTCTGTATTCATCTTTGTATATGCTTTAAGTACAGCCTCATCAAGATCATCGGATAATCTTACACCATATACCTTCTCTATATCTGCAAGTCTGTCGGCATTATCCCTTAACAGCTGCGACTGTTCATCCATTCTGCTGATATTTTCCTGCAGCATAACCTTTTTGGTCTTTAACAGATTAATCTGTTCCTGTACCTTATATATCTGCTTTGTGTCCTCTTCAAGGCCGCTCTTTACACTATGTATATCACCGCTTATATCTGATATATGGTTATTGCATTTTTCAAGTTCAGACAAAGCTGTATCTGCAACAAGTACTCCATACTGTCTGCAAAGCTCCTGCTGTCTTATCTCATCCCTGCTTATTTTTTCCTGAATGTTATCCCTTAATCCAAGAACAACTGCACAGTCTTTTTCTGCATTTCTATGATTATCCTTTGCCTCTGCAAGTATGTCATATGCCTGTTTTTCATCCTCTGCTGCGGCATGTGTCATATCCTCAAGTTCACCTACATGCTTTTCATAGTATATCCTGTACACGCCTGCAAGCCTTTCAAGCTCAGAGGTTATGTCTTCATCTTCCCTCATTCTGTTATCAAGTGCTGTATCAACCTTTAACAGTTCTTTCTCATACTCTATATAATCATAATAATCATTAGCTGATTCCATAAGCATAAGGCGCTTCTTTACAGCAGCTATCCTGCTTTGCTTCTGTGAAAGAAGTTCTTTTGACTTCTTTACAAGCCCCTCAACATCCTTAAGTGACTTCTTTTCTGATAATACTTTGGCAACAGCAATACTCTTCTTTTTATCTTCAAGCCTGTTTACAAGATCAGTATTCCTTTCGTCATGTGCTTCAAGCTCTGACTGCTTGTCTGCTGCCATATGTACTGCCGATGCAAGCATTGAATATAAAGCTTCTTCTTTATTTTTCTTATTCTTGTAGAATTCTGTATATGTATCTGCATACTCCTTGAACCGTTCCAGCACTTCCATCTGGTTATCATAACTGCTTATCTGGCTGTTCTTTCTTGAAAGCTCTATAAGCTTATCCTTTATATCAAGAAGTGTCTTAGCCATCATTGAGTCATCATTTTCAACAGACAGCCTGTTATTGTAAGATTTCTGTATGATTTCTTCTATAAGAAGATCCTCAACGACCTTGCGGCTGGTTCTGTAGTTGGTTTCAAAATATGTTCTTACATGGCCCTCAGTTTTGTTAATACCTCTTACTATTTCCCATGCACTTTCATATATACCATACTTTGATATGAAGCTCTGATAGTCGCCTTTCCTGTCAAATATATGAACCTCTATACCCTTATCTTCTTTAGTTACATCTCTCAGATATGCCTTTAATCCATTATAAGTTACTCTTTCACCATTGTGCACCAGCGGAAGGTTCTTTATATCATCAGGTCCGAACTTCTTATAGAATATGCAGTAGTTAAAGTACTCTATACTTGTATTATCTGAAGCTGTACTGCTCCTGGCTGTCATGCTTCCTGTATCTAAAGCTGCTTCCATGTAAGCTTCTTTGTCTTGTGCATCTTCTCTTTCTTCTGCACTCCTTGCCCTTCTTGCACAGAAGCCTGTCGTCATATATCTGTAACCATCCCTCTGGCAATGTGAATCAAGCTTCCACTCTACAAGCGAATGTATGCATGTGTTGCCACTGCCTTTCCTGAACAGCTTTTCTACCGGCTGTTTTTCATCAAGTGTGCAGTTTGGTATCATATTCTGCATAAGAAGAAGCATAAGAAGACTCTTGCCACCACCATTAGCAAGATCATATATGGTATTCCTGCAGTTAAAACGCATCATAAAATCATCATAAAACTGAGTACCAAAATTATATTTTACATTATTAACCCTAACTCTGTTAATCTGTGGCATATATACCTCCTTGTTTTTACGACTGTTCCTGCATAAGTTCTGCCATGCGTCCCTTATAGCCGTCAAAATAGTTCTCTATAAGTGCCTTGAACCTGTCAGTTGGGTAGAATCTGTTCTGTGCTTCCATAAGAAGCTCCTGTGATACACAGAAATTCAGTGCTATCTTTACAAAGCCTGTTTTAGAATTCTTAGCTGCCCTTACATCTGCCGTATCAGCTACTGTTATTACTGGAAGAGCATCCCAGCTTAGTGCTATCTGCTTGAAGCTGTTTTCTTCAACATCATCTATAATCATGCCCAGCTTCTTATCTATTATGGCAGATACGGATGAGTCTACATTTTTTACTATATCCTCAACTCTCACAAACTCTGCGTATGTTGTGCTTGCCGAATCAGTATAGAATTCTGTAATTATGTTATATATTATAAAATATACAAGATATAACTCCCTGTTCACCCTTAATCCAAGCTTATTTCTCAACTCTTCGTTAGTGTAGCCAAACACCTTGTTATTATCCCCTGCACTGACATATAAGCTGTTGTTATATTCATATATATTAAGATTGAACTTCTTAAGCGACATATGAACTATGTCATACACCTCAGCGTTAGTATTGTATTCCTGATAAAGCTGGCTGTTATCTTTACTTTCGCTTATCTGTTCACCCATTATAAGCTTTGATACTATATCCAGTGCCTTGTCCAGATTCCTGTTTTCCATATATCCTCCATGTTATCCTAGCTGAATTCTTACAGCATCGTTTCTTCATACTATGTTCATCATACTGTATTCATCATACTATGTTCATTTTACTGTGTTCACCATACTATGTTCATTATACTGTGTTCACCATGCCAGCTATGACAAAGCATCATCATAAGCCTTCATAAATGCTACATTAGTAACCTGCATGTATTCACTGTCAGCCTGTTCACTCTCTGATAAAGTCCCACCTTTTATTATCTTAAAATGTCTGACCTCTTTACCACCAAAGCCCTCTTCAAGTATGCCATCAAGAAATGTTTCGCTGTGCATGTCATCTCCACCTATAACATACTCATCTCTCTGACACAGATTAACAAAAAATGCATAATAGTCTGCATTTTTAAGTATAGTATCACCATAAGCCCTGCTCATGTATTCTCCGAATTCATCAAGTGTTAATATGTCCGATTTTTTCAAACACACCTTATCTATACACGTAAGAAGATTCGTCATTATGAATATATAGTTGTGACGGATTCTTTCATCCTCTACTTCATCCTCATAGACTATCTTCTCTGGTTCTTTATCATTAACATATTCTTTCTTCTCATATTTCTCAGGCTTTACCATAAGTGCTTCATCTATCGTCCTAAGATCGATAGTCTTTTTAATATTCAGCTTAAATAAAGGATCTATCAGATACTTAAGTGCTTCCGCATTATCCTTCTTTATCATATCCGACAGTGCCGTTGAAAAATCCATATGCAGACGCAGCCTTGACAGCTTAGCCCTTCTTACTGCCTCATCCGTTGTATTCTGCATCTGCGTGCAGTCACGAAGCAGTTCTGCATGCCTGTTCATGGCTATCTTTAGCTGATCCTCAAGATAATGTATCTCCTTCATCGTCCTGTAATAGCTGTCTGTTCCCGATGAAAAGCCTTCAAGTCTTGATATTGCCTTATCTATAAGCTCCTTGTTCTTCTTAAAAAGCTTCTCCTCATCATTAAACCACTTCATGCCAGTGCTTACGAAATCCTCATATGCATCTATACCTGCATTCACATCCTGCGAAAGAACTTCCATAACCTCTGCCTTACGAAGCTTTAAGCGTCCTACCTCTTCGTTGATTCTTTCAACAACCTCTACTCCGCCTTTAAAGTTATTCGAATTAATCATCTTTTCAAGCAGAAGCTGTGAAACGCTTATCCTGCTTTCATCTTTTATCTCCTTAGTATCAAGATAGAATTCCACAGCATCAGAGCTTATTGAATACCACACACTGTTATCTCTTATTGTGCTTTCAATAAGCTTCATTCTTGACACCCTTTTCTTATGTTCAACCGGATCATAATACCGAAACTCAAAAGGCCTGCCTTCATTTTTTATCTTATCGAACACATAATCCGCCGCTTCCCTGCATTCCTCATCCGAAAGCTCAAGACCAAAATCCCTTTTAACAAGCAGCTTAAAGAAATCAAGATATTCATTATATGTAATATCCTTTTCCTTAAAGTTATTCTCCTCAATAAAAAAACGCAGAACAGCCATAAGAATATAACCCATATCAAGCGCACAGTACTTTCCATCCTTATACTGGTCAAATGAAGCGTCCATGAGCCTGAAAAATGGATAATACTTCTTAAGATTAAGCATTCTTTCCCTATGATCTGTGATTATCTCTCCTATCATACTTCCTGCCATAACACACCTCATTCTTTAAGTATCTGTTTTGATGATTCTATATTCTTTATAACAATTCTGCTTTCTATACATGATATGATTCTGTGGATTGTAAAGCAATGCTGCAATCCGGCTGCACCAGCCAGATTCAAAGCCACACTATAACTCAGTTCTTCCATCCAATGCCCTAAGAAGTGTAACCTCATCTATATATTCCAGGTCTCCGCCTACCGGCACACCACTTGCTATTCGTGTAACCCTGATTCCTGCCTGTTTTATCATCTTGCTTATATACATAGCTGTTGTCTCACCCTCCAGGTTGGAATTCGTTGCTATGATAACCTCATCAACATCCTTCTGAAGTCTTTTCATGAGTTCTGCAAGCTTGATATCTGATGGTCCTATTCCAAGCATAGGACTTATCGCACCATGAAGGACATGATATACACCCTCATACTTACCTGTCTTTTCATACGCTGCCATATCCCTTGTATGCTCAACAACCATAATCTGCTTATGATTTCTCTTAGGATCCTTGCATATAGGGCATAACTCATCATCTGTAAGTGTAAAACATTCCTTACAGTAGTGTACATTCTCCTTTGCACTTACCATAGCATCCGCTATTGACTGCACATCCTCCCTAGGCATGTTTATAATGTGAAATGCCAGGCGTTGGGCGCTCTTAGCCCCAACCCCTGGTAATCTTGACAACTGTTCTATTAATTTATTAATATGACCGCTGTATATGTCCATTAGAAAAGGCCTCCGCCAAGTCCTGAAAGACTGCCTGTAATCTTAGACATAGATGCCTGTGACTCTTCCTCGCACTTACGAAGTGCTTCGTTAGTTGCAGCAACTATTAAATCCTCTAACATTTCTACATCATCTGGATCAACTGCCTCAGGATCAATCTTAACCTTAGTAACTTCTCTCTTGCCTGTTACAGTTACTTCGACAACTCCACCGCCTGCTGTTGCTGTGAATTCCTTTGTTTCAAGGGCAGCCTGCTGCTCCTCCATCTGTCTTTGCATTCTCTGTGCCTGCTTCATAAGATTGTTCATATTGCCAGGCATTCCTCCTGGAAATCCACCTCTTTTAGCCATTATATAAATTCCTCCTTATCATCTATTTCTATATTCATCCCAACAAGCTCCTCAAGTGCTACATAACGCTTGTTAAAATCTTCGTCTTCATCCATCTTGGTTACTACGATTCTGACAGATACCCCTGTCCTTTCTTCTATAAGCTCCTCTAACATGGTAACTGTTTCTTCCCTGCTTATGGCATTGTAACCACTAAGTGATTTTATCATAATCTCAAGACTATTGCCATCCTCTGTTACAGTAACATATGCCTGTTTTAAGAAGTTCATAAGAAGTGCATCATCTATGGATGAGATTATGACATTCCACTGTGATGCTATCTGCTTTATATCATCAGTCACTGCATCATAGTTTCTTTTAATAACTGGCTTGTTATCGTTATTATTAACTCCAGCTGCCACGAATCCGTCAGCACCAGCTCCTGTCATGTCGCTGCCATTCACTCCACCCGGCATTATAGCCGCGCCCTGACTTATGGCATTAAGCATACCAGCAGGGATAAGTTCACCTGACTTAAGCTTATCTATAACCTGCATGGCATCACCAAGCTGTGTCTCAAGTGTGTTGATACGTCCTGCAAGCTCCGTCATATCAGCTGGATTCTCCATAGCTGGTCTCATCAGCTTTATAAATGTAACCTCTGCCTTTACTCTCTTCTGTGTTGATGTCTTCATATCGTTTGATAGCTCTGATAACACTCTTATATGTCTCATGAGTGTATCTGCATCAGCTTCTTTAGCAGCTTCTATCATATCAGCTATGTTATCCTTAGATACCTCGATTACATCCTCTATCTTATCAGTATCTTTAGTAGTCTTTATAAGTAAAAGATTCCTCAGATACCATATAAAATCTGTGACAAACTGTGATAAATCACGTCCCTGCATGATAATGTCTTCCATAAGGCTCATACAGCGTGCCACATCATTTTCTCTTATCGTCTTATACATATTACTGAATATAGCTGTATCGACTGCTCCAAGTACATCAAGCACATCATCATACTTAAGCTCTTCCCCAAGATGAAACGCTATGCACTGGTCAAGAAGGCTTAGTGCATCTCGCATAGAGCCATCCGCTGCTTTAGCCACATACCTGACAGCCTTATCTTCAACCACTATATTCTCTGCCTTCATCAGCTCTGACAGCCTGTCAGCTATCGTTTCTATAGATATTCTATGGAAATCATATCGCTGGCATCTTGACATAATAGTTATAGGTATCTTTGCAACCTCTGTCGTAGCAAGTATAAATATAACATAAGCCGGTGGTTCCTCAAGTGTTTTAAGAAGTGCATTAAACGCTCCTATGGAAAGCATATGAACCTCATCGATTATATATACTTTATACTTTCCTTCTGTTGGGGAATACTGCACTTCATCCCTGATTTCCCTTATATTATCGACACCATTGTTTGATGCCGCATCTATCTCTATAACATTCATGGAAGTACCAGAAGCTATTGCCCTGCATGTAGGACACTCCCCACAGGGGCTCCCATTTACCGGGTGCTCACAGTTAACTGCCTTTGCAAATATCTTTGCCACACTTGTCTTACCAGTACCCCTGGTTCCACAAAACAGGTAAGCATGTCCTATTCTGTCGGCATTAATCTGATTCTTTAAAGTTGTAACAATATGTTCCTGACCTTTGACATCTTCAAAGTTGTCTGGTCTCCACTTTCTGTATAATGCCTGATATGACATAACTTAGGACTTCCTTTCTGTCATGTTGTTTAAAAACGCACGAAACCGTGCGCCCGGCTTCGAATGATCATCCACAGACGTTACCGATACAGTTAGCTCGATCCAGGCTGCCTTCCGGCACACAGAAGGTTTCACTTAATGCTGCTTCATTCCTGACCTGACATGGTTCATGAATTCCTGTTGCGGAAGACCCAGATGTCATCACCACTTATATCGGGCGGCTCCATAAAATCTCGCCCTCTGCCGAACATCACCCCTGCTATAGCGGATTGCAGGTACAAGGTGCCGCTAACTCCCCGGCTGCACGGTTCTTTTATTATATATGTTTTATACTAACTCTGTCAATCGTTTTCTTATAGCAACTCATGCAGACTATCTTATAAAGTTAGTTTTTATCTTATCCTCACCACAAGGAAGCTCAACACCCTGCTTCTTTGCAGCATCTATGGACTTAACAAGCCATGCCATATTCTTTCCAAGAAGCCTCATAGTCTGCATGCCTTCCTCATCCCTTACAACTTCTTCAGGTGTGTTTCCATGAACTATGTTCCAGTAGTTAGATGATACAACAGGCATCTGGTTAATCTGGAAATACTTGTTAAGATCATCAATAGTTGACGTTGTGCCACCTCTACGTGCTGATGCCACTGCTGAGCCCGGCTTATACTTCATATCTGCACCAAAAGCTCCAAAGAATCTGTCAAGAAACATCATGATTTCTCCACTGGCTGATGCATAATATACCGGCGAACCTACTATAACACCATCTGCTGTTTTAACCTTTTCACCAGCTTCTTTGACTACATCATCAACTTCTCCCTTAAGCACTCTGCTTCCTACATTGATAATCTCTGTTTCTACACCCTCACTTTCAATGGCCTCAGCTGCCTTTGAAAGTGCTGTATATGTACAACCTGCATCTCTCCTGCTTCCGTTAATTAATAAAACCTTCATTACTATACGTCCTTTCTTTACTTGTCTACTGTGCAGCTGACTCAGCTGCCATCTCTTCATTGATAGTATCTTCTGAGGCTGCCATAGCCGCAAGCGTCATTGTAAGCAACTTTTCAAGTTCCCATCCAAGCTGTTTCGCACCTTTTTCTATAACCTCTCTTGAACAGCCTGCTGCAAAGCCTTTGCTCTTATACTTCTTCTTTAAAGACTTAAGCTCCATGTCCTTTGTACTCTTAGACGGTCTCATAAGTGCCGCTGCCCATATAAGGCCTGTAAGCGCATGCTGGATATGAAAAAGAGATTTGTTATACTTCTTTAGTAATGTAAATGCTTCATCTCTGGATATATATCCCATCTTTATTGTGCCTCCATTATGTCTGATTTTTTCAATTATCCTTATAACATCAGAAGAAAAGTATACTTCTCCTTTTAAGACTTACATACATACAAGAATACTCTGTTATTATACACCAAAACCAGCAAATATCAATTTTTTAATATTGTATTGTAATTTATACAATTGACACAATCTAACAGACTTTTAATTTTCTATAAACCATATCACTCCAAAAAATATAACCGCAAACACAGTAACTATCTGCATTTGCGGTCAAAAACTTATTCAAAATAGTACAGATATACATCCTCAAGGTCAATATCATTATCAACCTTTACCGCCTCCTTTGGCAGTTCATCTCCAACAAGTCTTAACACAAGTCCATCCTTTCTTTGTCTTATATTTCCTATATGATACTTTTCCTGAAGGCTGGCAACATCATCCAGCGTGCATGTAAGTTCCCCGACCTTTCCCTGCATTTGCTCAATAAGCTGTGATGGAGTTCCTGTTGCTATAATCTCGCCATTCTTTAACAGAAGAACCTTGTCTGCTATACATTCTATATCACTTACAACATGCGTAGCGAATAATATAATCTTATCCTTAGATAGCTCAGCAATATAGTTCCTGATAGCTATCCTTTCCTTAGGGTCCAGTCCGGCTGTCGGTTCATCAAGTATAAGTATCTTTGGATTGCCAAGCAATGCCTGTGCCAGAAGCACTCTCTGCTTCATGCCTCCAGAAAAGCCACCTATTTTCTTATATGCGACGGATGTAAGATTCACTATTCCAAGAAGCTCATCTATCTGCTGTCCGACCTTTTTCACAGTCACCTTGCCATTATCATCCACTGATTTTATGGCTTTCACACCTTTTATCTCTGCCATGTACTTAAGAAATGCCTTCGGTGAAAAATCTTCATAGAAGCCCTGCTGCTGTGGCATATATCCTACAATACCACGAAACTTAGCACCTAACTTTAATATATCCAGCGGCTCACCTGATATTGTTTTCTCATTATCATCACAGTTATATTCCTGACTGTTTCCACATGTATTATAGCCATCACAGTATGTTATACTTCCACCATCCTTATCCCTGCTCACGTTATCAGTTATAAGGTTAATCATTGTGCTCTTTCCTGCACCATTGGCTCCAAGTATGCCATACACACCTGGCGTGAAGCTATAGCTTATTCCCTTTAATGCTTTTACACTGCCATAGGTTTTCTTTAAATCATCAATCCTGAGTTCCATACTATCCACGCTCCATTTCCCGATATATTCAAGTCACACATTTTTACTGTAATCAATAATCAATGTCCTTTTTTTACAATTCTTCTGACGCTTATCACCCAGCAGACCAGTCCGGCAGCAACAAGCATAATACCATTCAGCTGATTGATGCCACGTCCCCAGTTTTCCTCAACAAGAAGAGGGGATACGATTGAAATATAATACATAAGATTAAAACCCAGCATATATAACAGTTGCGGCAGCACAAGTGCCAGCGATACAACAAGCGATAACACATAACCAGACATTGTTGATATAAGTACTACTATACCGGCTATTGCCATAAGTAATACAAGCTTCCATATTATATTACAGATAAGATAAGCCATAAGTGACATTTTAATTGGAACAAATGAGAACCTGGGATAATTCTGTATGGCTGTCTGCATATCATCTATCTTATATACCCTTGTAATATTCACGATATCCGGAATGAATATCACTACTCCTATGCATATCGAAACTATAAGTACTGCACACAGCTTCATCATACACCAGCTAAGTCTTCCCCTTTTGGCTGTATGTATAGATATAAGCATATTCTGTTTCTTTTCACCAGACACAATCGAAAAAATAATAAATATCAGCACTATAACTGCCAGCAAGCCATACACAGCTTCGTGACTATACAGCTTTTCGCCAAGCATCTCTTCAACAGCAAAAGGCATTGTTACCTCTCCGGTTATATTTTTTTCCTTAAGATATTCAAGATTGTTTATATTCCGGTGTATCTCTTCCAATCCTTTTTTATATAACGACACCTGCATTGTGGCTTCGTTCATATCTTCCCTGGTGAATTCCTTGGTTTCATTGGCAAATGCTGTATTTATCTGCTTAAGCCTGTCGTTCCAGTACTCACTCTCCTGCTCATATCTGTATACTATATCCGAAAGCTCATCTGATAACTGCATGTCTTTTGCTTCACTATAATATTTCATAGCTACAGCCAAATCTGAATCATATGTATATCCCTTTTTTATACCAGTATTGGAAACAATAACAACCGCTATTGCTAACACAACTATTCCTTTTTTAACCCATAACAGCTTATACAGCTCCATGACAAGTACGGGCATATGACTTAACACTGGGGCTGTCGCTTTAACGATTGAAAATCGTTAAGGTACCAGCCTCTTTTTCCTATAAAAATACGATTTTTAAGTTACTATTTATTAAAATGAATGGTATGTTCCAAAAATTGGCGTACTTTAATAAACCTATATAGGTTTTAAAAATTTTTATTTTGATATTTCTAAATTCAGGCACTTTTTAAAGGAAATAAATGTGTTCCTGTCTTCCCGTTCTGAATCTTATTATGAAGTTTATTTATGTTTCTTGCAATTGCTAAAAGAGTACTTTCAGCGAGTACATTCGCATTCCCTTTGCTTAAGTATCTTCTGAACTGCATGTCCTGTTTTATGTCTCCAAATGAACCTTCAGCCTGAATGCTCCGGTTCATCCGATACAATACCCATTCATCAGATATGATTCGTTCCAAATCCTCTTTTCTGTGTTTTATAAATGTTTTTTAATCTCAACCTCACTAATCTTCAAAATCAAATATTATATTCACATTCCCTTCACCATCAAATTCCTTATAACTTTTAACATATGCGCCATTTGTACCACGATTTATCACTCTTGGATAATCTGCATCATATGCCATAACACTCTTGTGTACATCTTCATTTTTATCAGGCTTCTCTATATTTTGTATCTCTGGTTTCAGAAACAACATCAGCATAATAATAATAAAAACTGGTATAGATATAAGCTTATTACTAATAGTTACTTTTTGTTCTCTCATAATATTGGAAACTCTTTTTCTAACTGCCACTGCTACACTTGCGAAACCTAATATTCTTATTTGTGTAACTTGCTTAATCTGTGCAGCATTTAAAAGAATATTGACATAATTCTTATTCCAATCCGTTTCATTTATATGTTTATCACAACAATCATAATCACATACAAGCTCGATACATTCAGCATATTGCATATAAAATATCCATATTAAAGGATTATACCAATATATTAAAGACGTTACCCCAGTTATAATCTTGATAATATGATGTTTTCTACGAATATGCATACTTTCATGTTCATATAGATATTCAATATCAACATCATTAACTCTGCTTGATATATATATTTTAGGTTTTATCAAACCATATACTAATGCGGAATTAATATAATCATTCTTATATATCTTTACCATGCAATTTCCAATTAATAACTTCTGTGGAACACTAGTAGATAATATATTTCTAAATCTGATATCAACTACTATATTATAGAACAGCAACAGCACAACTCCTACACACCATATCTTTAAAAAAAATTCAGAGACTATCGTCTGACTATTAAAATCTCCTGTATTAACCATCTTTGTTAATACATATGAAGATGTACTATTCACATTAAATTTAATAGAAAATGGTATTATAATCCTAACCCATACCAACGACATCAATAACATTCTGATTCTTACTGATTTTACATTTGTTATCTTACATATAAGCAAACATGCCAGTATCGCCAATGCTATTTTAATATTATTTTCCAATATAATTTGAATATATCCCATCATATGTATCCCCCCCCAAAAAACACATTTATTATTTATCCAAATCAAATTCCTTTATTATTGCCTGTTTTTCCTCGTCTGTTATCCCTCTGGCACGTACGAAAAGCTGCCATGAACTCTGGCAATCAACAATATTACTTTAAGGCAGATATACATATTCCCTATAGTTGCTTTTCCTATATGTTTTACAAAAAACAGCAACACCATGTAACTGCTTATTTAATACATCTGCATTGTCCACATCTCTGTTTTTCAAACCATTAAGTCCGTACTGAAAATATTCTGACAACGTCTTATAACTGGTATTAAACTTTCCATAATCAGTATTATCCTCTATGTATTCTAATGCCGATTTATAATCTGTTTTAAATTTAGCCAGAGCTTTTCTCCTATCCTTGAATATTACTTTTCCATACAGATTATATGCACGCTCATACGCTTCATCTTCTTCTAACATAGTATGTGTAACAGGCTCGAATTTTCTTACTGGGATCTGCGGAACCACAAACAATGCTAATGCAGCTATTACTACTATACCTACTAAAAAAATACATATTTTTTTCTTCATACTACACCCCTTTTTATAAATACATTATACCTTGTATTGTTTCAACATTTTTGACTATAATTTTTTATTACAATTTACACCACCATCAAATGAATAAAACACACACCCTTTATACGTCAACATACCAGTACTTCCTTCCTGAACCTCATCAAAGATTTTTTTATCTACATCCAGTTTTATATTTTTTCCAGCAACATCAAAATACAATCGGTATGCTATATTATTCTTTGATGTAGCACCAAATCCAGGTGCTGGTCTATTCGATGTCAACGTAGTGTTATAAACCTTTATTTCTCGGTATCTTTCCTGCACTTTTGATACAAGTGTTGCTTTTACACTTTTCTTTCTTGAAAAAACATGTTGATAAACACCATATTTCCATACCTTATATAATATACTTAACACAAAAACTGCAAATATAATTTCACATACAATATAAAGCCATGCTGGGAACTGTATTCTCATATAACCTCTCTATCCGATATAATCATTCGTATATATCTTTACCCCTATGATTTGTTATTTATCTAAGTCAAATTCCTTTATTATTGCTTGTTTTTCCTCATCTGTTATTCCCCTGGCACGTACGAAAGCTGCCACGAACTCTGGCAGTGAACCATCGAATCTTGTATCCACCATATTGACACTTTCTATAGTCTGTGCATCTTCCTTCTTAACGAGTGATGTAACTATTGCATTTTCCGACTTTATGATTCCTCTTTCACTAAGACGTTTTATTACTGTGTATGTTGTTGATTTCTTCCACTCAAGCTTTTCCTTGCACAGCTTTACAAGCTCTGTACTTTTGACTGGCTCATTTTCCCATAATATTTTACAAAAATTATACTCACTTTCATATATTACTGGCTGCATATTAAAACCTCTTTTCAGAATCATCTTATGGTTTAAGTCTAACACGTTAGACCTTGCATGTCAACCAGTTAAATTGCATTTAGTTCCATTCCTCTGCCAACAGTTACTACATAACCACAACGTAACAATTCCAGATAAACGATATCTTCTAAAAGGAGATTAATATCACGCATATTACCACCAAAAACGGCTTCACCTGATTCCATGAGTTCCTGCTTAATCATCGTTTAATCATAGTTTTCATCCTTCTTTTTGCTTTCTGCTTTGCAGCCACTTCCTTTTTCTCTGCGCTCATTATAGAATTCCTTTTTTAATTATGATAAGATAATAGCTGCATGAATTAATCATTATATAAACCATATGCTTGAGGTGTACCAAAAGCATTGTATAAATACAAGGACTGATTATAATATGAATAACAATGATAACTGCAATGGCAGCTGTGACAATAACCAGAGCATCAATAATAATATAAATACGAATACTACATTTTCCAGCGAAGACATACACTATATGAAGCTTGCCATCAAACAGGCTAAAAAGGCCGCTTTGCTTGATGAAGTTCCTATAGGATGTATAATCGTCTATGATGGAAAAATCATAGGACGTGGGTACAACAGAAGAAACACTGATAAAACAACGCTTGGTCATGCTGAGATTACTGCTATTAAAAAAGCCAGCCGTTATATGAACGACTGGAGACTTGAAGACTGTACTATATACGTTACTTTAGAGCCCTGCCAGATGTGTGCGGGTGCCATCGTACAGGCACGTATTCCACGAGTTGTCATAGGCTCTATGAATTCCAAAGCTGGGTGTGCAGGTTCTATAATAAATCTTCTTAATATGCCACAATTCAACCATCAGGCTGAAGTTGTACGCGGAGTATGTGATGAAGAATGTTCTACTATGTTAAGCACATTTTTCAAGGAATTACGCCAGAAAAAGAAAGCTGAAAAAGCCATCATAAAAGGAGCTCTGAAAACTAACGAATAATTTCATTATAAAGCTGATTTAGATTTACACACCAATATAATTATTGAAATAATCGGACATGATAAAACACAGCCATTTAACATAGATATATACAGAAATGAGGATTAACATGAAACTCGAATACAACCTTGGCAGATACTCTCTCAAAGTTCTTAACAAAAGTCATTCTATAGATGTTCTTGACTTCTACTATCGTAACCGAAGGGACTTTGATAAGTATGAATCAGATAAGCCGGCTTCCTTCTACACTGAAAACTTTATCAGCCGCATGCTTGATGCTGAAATGAAAGGCCTGCTTTCTATGACATTTGTAAGATTCTTTCTGATGGACAGACACGAACCTGATTATATTCTTGGCTCTCTGTCCTTCTCCCATATAAGCAGAGGCTCATCCCCTTCTGCCAATATGGGATATAAGATAGATGAATATCATCGCAACGAAGGACTGGCATCCCTTATGATAGCCACAGCCCTTGAAGATATCGTTCCTGATATCGGGCTTCACCGCACTGAATGTTATATCCATCCTGATAATTCTGTATCGCTTCATCTCATGGAGAAATTCGGCTTTATCGATGAAGGCATAGCCCACTCATATGTCAGACTAAATGGTATATGGCAGGATCACAGACGCTTTGTTTATATTTCCTGATACCAGTATCCAAAGTATGGATTATTGTAGTCACTCCTGTGGCTCTTCTTAAAGTTACAGAATCCAAACATGGATGCCATATAGCGCTCCCTGTTGCAGTACATACCTGGAACCCCTATAAAATAATTCGTATTGTTCTCATTATCACACACTCTTCCAAACAAAAGATGGTGGAAATTATAATACCCATGTATCAGAAAGCTGTTGTTTATAATCTCCTTATCCTTAAGTGGCAGCTTTGATAACATCTGCGGTGTCACTTCTATACAATCATAAAAGTAATCATCATCAAATGCATCCACATAATCAGCCTTTGAGTACAGCTTTTTATATAAGTGCTCATTGCTATCCGCACATTTCTTCTTTGCAGAAGTATTCACCACTGCTGTTTTATCTGCATTGTCTGTGTTGTCCATACATTCCATAGCATGTAATTCTTCCATCTTTTCCATACTTTCCATACTTTCTCTTACGTTAACATCCGCTGCAGCTTCGTTATGTCTGTTTTTTTCATCTTTGTATGCAGCAGCTTTAATTCTGCTATTCTGGCTTTCACTGTATTTGCTTTCTGTATCCTTATATGCAGTATCTATGCCTTCTTCACTCACACATCCAGCATTTTCTTCAGAGGCTTTTTTAACATTCTCCTTAGTGTCACTTATCCTGTACTTTCTTACATCACTTCCCGCGAATTCTATAACGTCAGGATTAACATCATAATCCTCCCACATAGAAAACATCATATAATATCTGTCACCCTTGTTTGCAACAGCTATTCCACATATATCTGCTGATGCATAGCCAGTATTATCTATATTACTTGCATTAAATATTCCAGCATATGATGCCATTCCATTGTTTACTATACAATCCCCCACTTTCATAAGCCTGTATCTTCCAGGAACAGATGCATCCCTGTCTATAAGCATATGTACTCCAAACATCTGCGGTGTGTCTGTATACACGCCCCTGAGATTGATATTAAGCCTCATCTCACCTGCCCTGACCTCTACCTTTGCAAACCCTACATTCTTATCCTTTACACCTCCCGGATAAGAATAAATGTATGAAACAAACCGCTGATAGTCAGCCATAAAAAACCTCCTGACAATATAAGATTGATATGTAATCTTATGACTGCCAGGAGCTAAATATGTATATCGGTGTATTTATTTAATTTAATTTCTCCACAGCCAGACATGACAAAGCTGTAAGCAGCGAAGCCATTATTCCACTATCGCATTCGCAACCTGTGCAAACTGCTCCAGTGTAAGTGCCTCACCTCTTATAGTCAGAGGCAGTCCACATTTTTCAAGTGCCGCAGCAAGCTTTTCCTTGGAAACATTAACATCACCGCTGTTGCCAACACTGTTCATCATAGTTTTTCTACGCTGATTGAAGGATGCCCTTATTATTCTGAACATAAGATGTTCATCAGCTACATCTACCGGTGGTTTCTCATATCTTTCAAGCTTGATTACAGCAGAATCCACGTTTGGTCTTGGCATAAAACAGCTTGCCGGAACATTAAGCACGATTCTGGGTCTGGCATAGTACTGTACTGCCAGTGAAAGTGCACCATAATCCTTAGTTCCAGGGCCCACCTGCATCCTGTCAGCCACTTCCTTCTGAACCATGATAGTTATGCTGTCAAGAGGAACTCCACTCTCGAAAAGTCCCATAATAATAGGGGTCGTTATATAGTATGGAAGATTAGCAACCACCTTTATAGGCTTTCCTCCATTCTTCTGCTCTGCAAGCTTTTTTATATCAAGCTTTAATATATCTTCGTTGATAACTGTCACGTTGTCATACCACGAAAGCGTATCTTCTGTAAGTATCGGTATAAGCTTCTTATCTATCTCAACAGCTACGACCTCTCTTGCATTCTCGCACAGAATCTGTGTCATAGTTCCGATTCCAGGGCCTACCTCAAGCACGAAATCATCCTCTGTAACGCCAGCCTCTCTTACTATTTTCTGAACAACATTCTCATCTATAAGAAAGTTCTGTCCGAATTTCTTCTGGAAATTAAAGCCATACCTGTTAAGAACAGCTATCGTATTAGTCGGATTTCCAAGATGCATGACGTTATCATAATTCTTATTATTCATATATATATTTATCTCCATTCCTGTATCACACATAACATAGACTGTTTATGTTTATTAACACAGCCTGCTCTGTTTTATAACAAACCTTAACAACAAATATACATTTTCTGAATAAGTATGTCAATCAGATAACAAAATACTAAAATCACACGTAAATCACAGATGCAGTCCATATACTCTGCATGCATTCTGGTATGTCACCTCTGCTATCTGCTCCTTCGTAACACCCTTTATATCAGCAAGTTTTTCTATAACATACTGTATGTTACTGCTGTCATTTCTTTTTCCTCTGTTAGGCACTGGTGCAAGATATGGACAGTCTGTTTCAAGCACTATCCTCTCAAGCGGTATGACATTTGCTGCTTCTATAAGCTTTTTCGCATTCTTAAAGGTAAGCACTCCGCCTATACCGAAGTAGAAGTTCATATCATAAAATGTCTTAACTGTTTCTTTAGAATATGAATAGCAGTGGATTATGCCTCCAACCTCACTGGCATGTCCGCTTTTTAATATATCTATGGTATCAGCACATGCATCTCTTGAATGGATAATAACTGGCTTGCTGACCTCTTTTGCCAGCTCTAACTGTCTTGCAAACCACTTTTTCTGAAGTTCTCTTCCCGGCTCATCATAATAATAATCAAGTCCGATTTCTCCAATCGCAACAACCTTGTTGTTCGTAAGTGCCTCTTTCTTTAGCCAGTCCATGAAGCTCCCACCATATATATTACTATCATCTATCACTGAATTCCTTGGGTTCTCCCCACGCTCAAGCCTCTCATAGTCATCCGGATGCACACCTATAGCTGCATATATATTATCATATTTTTCTGCAAGCCTGACACTTTCTATACATCCTTCAAGGCTTGCACCTACATTTACAACTGCTCCTATATCACCGCTGAAAAGACTTGTTAATAATTCATCGCGGTCTTTATCAAATGCTTCATCATCATAATGAGCATGTGTATCAAATATCTTCATTCACAACCTCTCTTATTTCCTGTGTCTGGTGCTTTTTATTAAATCCTGCAAGAACGACCACCCATGCAACTGATAATATAAGACCTGCCACTGACACACACAAACCCTGCCATAAGTATGGTACCTTAAACGTTATCTTAGTCACTCCTGCTCTTACATATGTAAGATTATTCTTCTTTCCAAGCCACTCATCTGATACGAATATATCATGATAAGAAAGGCTTGTATTTACATTATCATAATCTGATGTGATAGTTATTCCGTTCACGTCATGCTCTACTTTAAGCTCTATGTTAGTTCTTTCAGGCAGCTGTGCAGATGTTATATCCATCATATCACTAAGAAGTCTTCCAACAGACTTATCAGCTGACACTCCATAGTAGTATGCCAGATTAAGACCGCATACTATTATGTTATCGTTCTTAACTGTACCATAAAAATCAAGCTTAAGACCGTTGTCCATGACACTTCCCCATGTATTATCAAGACCTGTGACATATACTGTCTGCCATGTTGCATATCCTTTAGGGAAAAGATCCGGATAAAGCACTCCAAGCTTAGTATCCATATCCGGATAGCCATTCTTAAATACAATATCGCTGCACGTAACACCAAGGAACTCCTGACTCTGTGTCTTCTTTTCCTGTGGAATTCCATCTGCATATATAACAACCTTTACTCCAGCTTCACTAAGCCTTAAGACAAGCTCCTCTGCTGCCGTTTTATCATCATATGTAAATCCATCAAGGATAACTTGCTTATACTGCGATAACTGTTCATAAGAGTAATCATTAAGATTATCTGAATCAGTCTCTTCGACTGCCGGAAATGACTGTGATATAAGAGGTGTACCACTTCCTATGCCTATCACCTCATACTTACTGATTGTTCCCCAGTTATCATAAGTATCCATATGGTATAACCTGTATGCTGCATTTTCTCCTGCAACGCTATATCCTGAGGTACCTGCTGCCATATCCATATCTTTTACAGATACACCATACTTTTCAAGCGATGACAGTCTTACAAGAACTGTATCATTTCCCAGTTCACGGCATCTGTCAAACACATAATAATAATTGCCATCAGCTAATGCCCTGTTTATTCTTACTATGTTAGTGGATGTATTAGCAGCCTCACGTCCTGCACCATATGCGGCAGGTATTGCATTGTTCCAGTCTGATACTAAAAATGCTCCCATAGACCCTAAGCTGCTGTCATCAAGAAGTGCTATTCTCTGCTTTGTTATGGACTGCGCCTTTGATATAAGTGTATTATCCTGCTGCATATCCAGTCTGTCCCACACACTGTCGTTATCTGTGTTAATGCTCACTCCATTCTTAGTTATGGATATAGTATCTAATCCACCTGTTATCAACGGTATAGATGGCACTATATCTAAAACAAGCAGAACACAGAAAAACACTATCAGCGGCTTTTTGAGTGTATCCCATTTAAGAAAGCTGTACAGTATCATACATAGTGCTATGGATATGAATCTTAACATCCACAGATACTGGCTTCCAGGAAGTATCTTTAACACCGGATACATGGCTGTCGCTGTACATATAAGTGTTATTATAGCTGTGACAAAGCCGGCTCTTGACTTCTTATATCCAAAAAACATTCCTCCAACCGCAAGTATTGCTGCTGCCAGTCCAAAGTAAAAATGAGCATAGTCTGTAGTTATTCTGTCTACCGGGTTAAGTGTATACACTATCTTCTGGAAAAAGTTAGCCATATTTTCTGAATTGTCAAGTGAGGTTATTCCTCCGTTAAGCGAGGCAACCAGCCATACACCTATAAGCATGAAGCTAAGCAGTATGGATATCACTATATCAGCGGCTGCTCTTTTAGAATATCCTTCAATCATATGAACTATACAGTATACTAGCACTGCAAGCGCAACCATACCTGCATATCCAAGATGACAAAGTGCTATGAGAATAAAGCTTATCATGACAAAAGGAATTCTTATGACCTTTCTGTCCTTAAGATACTCCGATACCTCATATATGAACAACGGCAGAAATATCATGCTGAGTGATCTTGCCAGATTGCCTTCAACAAACAGTGCACACAGGTTATTAGGCATAAAAAACCATATGAAGCCTATAAATGCTCCAAGCACTGGTCTTTTCATCCTTATACCTATATATAACCAGCTTAATGCACCAAGTACAGATATTATCCCTACAAATATAAGATAACCTATAAGCATATTGCCGCCCGCAAGCATTTCACAGAATGCCATAAAATACGCTGCAAGCGGCGCCCAGTATCTCATAAGCTCAACACCGTTATACCACATATAATCGTATAACGGATACCAGCTGCCATCCTTTATGGAGTTGTATACATAATCACCTCTGTATATATGATACATAGTATCTGAGCCAGCTGGATAGGTACCATTCTGACTCACTATTTTAACCACCATAACCGATACGGATACTATCAGTGCCACATACACAATACAGCCTATTATCGACAAGGTGTAATATAAAACATGATTTTTTCCCTGCTTATTCATATAACCTGCCTCTTAATATGTTAAACATCTTTTGACACTCACATCATTATACGTTAAGACCTTTAACCTTTTTAACTTAACTTCATTTATTATTTTTCTTTCGTTGCTGTCAGGTCATCAATCACTGTGTCTATAACCTCTGACATTATTTTGTTCTCTATCTCTTTATCGTTAGCAGCATTTTCTTCCTGCTCTGACATGTTGATTATATAACTTCTTGTAGGTGTCTCACTCGCTTCAACAGATGTAAGCATCCCGCCTATATTATGTATTATGCGATAGAATTCTTCTGAAAAATAATCTGTTACATTTTCAAGTGTTGGAAGTATTGCATCAAAAGGCTCTTCTTCGTTTAACACCTTATTCTGGTATTTTTCAAGGAAATCGTTGATTCCTTTTTCAAATATATTAAACTCCACAAACGAGCTTCTTCCAAACCTTATATCAAGTGCAAACTCCCATGTATGCGGATGAGTTTCTCCCTTGTTATCATTAATAATGATATAATGACGCATATTAAGATAAAACTTAATCTTATATTCTCTGTACAACTTAACTGCCATATGCTCTTCCTTCCTGCTGATATCCTACAGATATCTTTCTCTTAGTTTTTCCATATCTGTATTATTATCTATAAGCTCTACTCTCTGGACTTTTACCTCTTTATCTTCAAGTATGCTTATTCCATGCTTCAACTGGTCTGTCGTTATATTGACTGCGATAAGAACTATATCACACGCCCCACACTCGAACCTGAGTACATGCTTATCAAGAATATATACTGCACGTTCAAAAAACTTCCTGCGGCTTTCCTCTGTCTCACATTCTATGCGTGCAAATGTGACGGGATGAACATTTCTTTCCATAAGCTTTTCTACAAATGGCACTATAGCCTTCTGTTTCCATACGTTATTATGCGTATCGTGAAGATCCTTATCTGCCAGCATTTCATTTACCTTTGCAAGACCCCTGCTAAGTGCTTTTACATCAGCTTCCCTCTCATCAAGCCTTATCGCAGACCTTCTTATAATAAATGCATATATAACAGCTATCAGAACAAGCGCCATAAGAATAACTATGACAAATGTTTCCATCTGTACTTTGATTCCCAGATATGTATTGTTATCTAATAATACACTTTTCTCTGTCATAAGGCACAGCTTGTAATTCTGGTCTGCATACTTAAAAAGCACACCAGACATAAGATATGTTTTATTGTCCACATTGACTATACTGTGCTGTATATGGTTAACCTGAAGCGAATCCATAAACTCCTTTGATGCTTTTGAGTTATAATATGTATCTGCAGAAACCTCCTTATACCTGTTAGTTTCCATAACATCCTTTACATAAAGCATGGACTGGTTCCTTGAAAACACCCAGTACTTGTTAGATGATGCATCCATGGTTTTAAGAATATCATTAATAATATCCTGGTCATCCCTGTTTTCTTTTAAGTTAATCTGATCAAGGACAAGCTGTACATATGAATCCTGCTGTGTCGCACAGACCTCTAGAATCCCCTTTTCATATCTGTTAATCTGAATATATGAAAGCCACCCACATGCTGCTGCCGCTATCACTACACATATTGTTGTTATTATTAGAATCGGATGCTTTCCAGGCTTTTTATTACTGCTATTGCCAGACTTCTGCTCTTCCATAATTACTCCATTTCCTGATTTGCCATGTAAATTTAACTATTTAGCTTTTAATGTTTATCACTTTAAAATTTAACGCTTTCAACATTTATCATTTTTAACATTTATTACCTTCAACATTTACCACTTTTAACATTTATCACTTTCAATATTTAACATTTTCAAAATTTACTGCTTTTAACTCTCTGACATTAGTACCCTTATTAAGTTTTCTGACTATCTACATTAACTTTATGTCTGATTTTTTCAATTTTTTCATTTATTATCTTCATATCACCTTTTACAACATCTGTAAATGCTTTACATTCCTGTGATAAGGTCTTAGTTTTCCATGAGCTGTCAGTCTGTATGCTGTTAATTATTCCTGCTATTCTTATGAAAAATACGATAAGATTAAAAAACGGAAGTAATAATATACACCACCAGTGCCTTATGTAGTAGCTTCTCACATTTTTATTAATCTTAAGATAATGTGCCGCTGTTATAAAATATAAGAAGCCAGTTAATATATACAACGCAAATATGATTCCTGTTGAAATCAATATAACCTTTCCAGAATATCCTACAACCATAAGACATATAAGCGCCAGATACCATATCATTCTTGGAAATGCAAATGTGTGGTCATACAGCAATGTCCTTACACTTATGTCAGACATAAACTTTCTTAGCTTGAAGTTCTTATCCATAAACATTTTTGCTACTTCAAGACTTCCTCTCTGCCACCTCTGTCTCTGTGTATACAGCTTGTTGACACTCTCTATCGGGTCAACGAAAAACAGTGCATCCTCGCACACCTCTACACGTTCATCCTGTCTGTAACGCATCTGGAATGTTATATGTGTATCCTCACATATCGTATCTGTGTTATACATCCACGACTTAAGCACTGCTGACTTTCTGAATGCTGAAAATGCTCCCGAAAGTGTATACACCGAATTCAGTTCTGAAGCATAACTTCTTCCTGCCAGAAATGCCTGTGCATATTCCATGAACTCAAGATTACGAAGCAGTCTTGGTAAACCAGCCTTATACTTCCTAATCTGTTCCGGAACTGTAAGAATCGCACCAGTCATACAGTTAAGCTCTGTATCTGCCTCGAATCTGTTAATCATATTAACAAGTGCATTCTTCTCTAAAAGTCCGTCACTATCAAGGTTGATTATATATTTACCCTCACTGTTGTAAAGTGCAAGATTAAGCGCCCTTGACTTTCCCTGTTCAGAATTCATCCACTGCATATGAAGTCTTGGAAACTTTTTCTGACATTCTGCATATACATCAAAGCTGTTATCCTGTCCTTTATTATTTACAAGGAATATTCTTATCTTATCATCCGGATATGAGCTTTTATCTATGGACTCTATGCACTGATACAACGTATCTGCCGAATTATATACGGGAATTATAAGAGATATTTCCGGATAAACCTTTATCTCTTTTCTGTTCTTTTTATATTTCATCCCTCTTCTTATGAGCAGTACCACACTGCCTATCGCTGGTACTATCTCCATAATGAATGGAATAATAATCCATCCGCCCCAGAAAAGAAAGGAATTAAGAATTGACTTTATCACTGCCATATGCAAAATTCCCCACTTTCATTTTAATAATCTGCGGTTTTGTGAACACATAAAAGTACAGAAGTACACTCAGTGCATAAAAGAATATCCTTCCTATAAATGTATGCACAACATAGTACGCACCCATACCAAAGAAATGCACTGAAAGACATATAAGCACAATTCTTAGTGCATTACATACCATGATATAACAGAATCCACCGATTCCTACTATTATCTTTTCACTGATGTTATAGACGTTAAAGAACGCAAGCAGCGAAATAAACGCCATAATCTCTATTATCCCGGAACACTCAAAGTCTATAAGCAATGTGATGGATGACATACCTGTATGTACGAATATAATCCCGTATTTAAAATATGCCGTAAATGCCCCTGTAATGCTTCCAACAACGCCTGCAAGTGCCGATACACATCTTGCAAGAGGCATTGTAAGCACAGGCTGCACTGTCATCATCAATATTGTAAAAAGTCCAAGACTTCCTATGATAAACTCCCACGCATGAAGCTTCGCCCTGTGTGTAACTGATAGAACATATAGCCATACTGCTATAACAACCAATGCAACTATAGGATTAACTCTCATTATCAAGACACCTGCCTGTTACCTTTCTTTTTCTGATATACCAGCACACCTGCTGTTACACCTACGCATAATATAAGTCCTAACCATGCACCAGATGATGCACCTGCTGTTGTTATCCACTGTTGTCCAAGTCTACCAAACTGTGCATCAATACGCTTAAAATCACTGGCATCACATCCGAATTTCTTTGCTATCTTTTCAAGGTCAAGATAGAATTCACATTCATCCTGTACACCATTTTTTACAGTGATGGTCATCTTGCCGTACCATTCACTATTTTCTCTATTTATACTATCCTCATATATATTTCCTGCATTATTCCATGCATCATGAGTTGAGAATATATAAAACTCATATGTACCATCCTCATATCCGCCATTAGGTGTATTCCAGTTGATATTTCCAGCTTCATCAACTGACACCAATCTTGGAGAAAATACCTGTTTCTCATTATTATTAAACTTAATGGTTACAGCACTCATGAACTCACCACCAGCGTCTTTTTCTTTATCCACATGATTTGGCATAGTTGTAACAACATGTCCAAGCAGTGTGCTGCCTCCATCGCAGTAAAGTGCGCCTTTGGAATCAACTATCTGATAATGTGTACCCGCTGTAGCATATTCTATGGTTGTATGTGGATACCTGTCCCAGTCACCATATAGTCCTTTTAATCCATCATATGTTATATCTGTACTTATCTCTACCCCCTTTGACTCATCAAGATTAGATACATTTTCTATAAATGGCTCTGTAAGATATAATCCGAAAGATATTGTGTTATTGTACGTTGGTAATTCTGACTTAGGAATCGCTATCTCCCACTGTTTTCCAACATGCTTACATTCAGCTTTATCTACACCATTTATATCACCATCCTGTGTTAACTGGAACACCATTTCATTGCCCATATCAGACTTTATTGTATACATACCATTAGAATGTGAACCAGCGCCATATGCACTACTTGTCTCACCATCCTTTATGTATATATATACATAATCTCCATCAAACACCATGGCTGTTTTCTCAATGCAATCCTCATGCACGGCATTAGGGCAGCCCGCATCATACTTTGTAACTGCATCCCAGTCACTGAATCTGCCATCTATCGTTATTCCTTTATATACTGCTTCTTTATCGTCTTCTTTGGTTTCATCCTTTGTATCATCTTTTTTTGTTTCATCATTCGTATCGTCTTTTTTATCTTCCTTAGAATCTTCTTTCGTATCTTCCTTTTTGACATCGTCCTTCAGCACTTCCACATCACGTATATCTACTGTTGTTCCTGCAAATGTCAGTGTAAAATCAGAATCAGCAAAGAACTCCATAGGGATAACTGCTTCTACAACATATGGTGCAGGCGTATTAAGATGCGCTTCATTGACAACAGCTATATCTGAACCAGCAATATCGCCATTCCATCCATTCCTAACCTTGTAACCATCCCATGCAGTGAATGATATATTGCTCTTTTCATTCTGTGTTCCATCGGGATAATCCATATGGACACGAACCATCTCATCATTTGCTCCCATAAAGTTATAATCCCACTGTGTTGATGCTGTTCCCTCGTAACATATATACAATTCAGAATAATCTGAGGCTATTGCCACTTTCCACGAATCTATCTTATCTGTTTTTGATTCTCTTTCTTTAATACCTTCCCAGTCAGATGTCTTACCATCTATTATGATTTTGGAACCATTAACTTTAGTATTACCATCAAATGAAGACACATCTACTTTGGTATTAATCAGACTGCTATTAACTGCAGCTGTACTGATATTACTGGTTTTACTTATAATACTAGTTGTACTTATAGTACTGGCTGTACTAATTGCACTGGTTGTACTGTTAGCACTGGTTGTACTATTAGCACTGGTTGTACTTATATTGTAAATCTTCGGATGTCCGTTTCTTAAAGTTCCTGCCATGGCAGTAACAGGCATACCTGCCAGAACCAGTGCCATTCCTGCTGAAAGTGCCATTCTTTTATAATTGCGTTTCATCAATGACCACCCCTTTTAATATTAATTGCCATCTTATCCGGCTGTAATATGTATTTATTTTATCGGTATATTTAATAATGTTAATAATGATGCTGATATGTTGTATTTGTATTCTTTATATACTTTTAATACACACCATTTATTTTCATTGTAATGGCTGTAATATGTTAAGTCAATAATCTGATATTTATTGTCATGTTTTTTCAGCATTTTCTATTAATACGCCAATAACAGAGCTTAACACATGGGGATTTTTATATATTTTGTCTACTACTTTTTGGGGGGAATTGTTGTTTAGCAGAGTTGATTCATATTATTTATGTTGATGTATTTTATTGATATATTTTATTGGTGTATTTTATTGACGAACGGACGCTATAAGGCTTATGAGATATTTTAAGAATAATGCTACAGTCACCAGAAAGCTGATTGGATATTTCTAAGATATTCCATGTAGGTATTGTTTACGAACGCAAACGGCAGAATATAATATTAAAATTCAACTGCGTTAATACAATGGAGAGCTGGAAAAAGGTTGGATTGAATACATCGTACTCAATCCAACCTATGTATTCTATATTAAAGTGGTAGAATTTGACTCTATATGAGAAAATGCTAATCTGGGTCATATTTCACTGCTTAATCAGCATAGATATTATGACCCTATTTGCAAAATTGACAATCTGAGTCATATTTCACTGCTTGATTTGCATGGATTTTTTGACCCTATTTGCAAAATTGACAATCCGGGTCATATTTCACTGCTTAATCAGCATAGATATTATGACCCTATTTGCAAAATTGACAATCTGAGTCATATTTCACTGCTTGATTTGCATGGATTTTTTGACCCTATTTGCAAAATTGCTAATTTGAGTCATATTTGCTGCAAGAAAAAGAAAGAAAAATGTGACCCAGATTAGCTTTTTCACATATTGTGTCACTTTTCCACTTCCTACTTTATTAATAGAGATTACATATTAGGATTTAGCGCTTTACACACAATTCCGCCCTGTTTCGCCCCTTGATTTAATTGAATATTCAGTATTACATTATGCCGTAACACAGACAAATATAAGATACAGGCAGTCCTGCATACTATGCGAAATGCACTTGAAGTTTGATTGTGATAGTTCTTAGTCTTTCCCTTAGTCAACCAGCTAGCTTCGTACACGGATGTACGAAGCAGCGAAGCCGCGCCATGGACGGCGCGTCTGAGCGGTAGCGTCAGTTACCATAGTTTATATGGAAAGACTTAGAAATATCCAGCCATAATAAACTCGCAAAGCGTGTTTATTATGGCTATCGCGGCAGTCGCCAAGGTCATATCAGGAATATGACTTTGGCTCGTTGCTCGCGTAAATTGAAGCTTCTGGCATCGATGATGTATGTGCAGCACCGATTTTCACTTATATTATTTCGTCAGTTCACCAACCGAATGTGTGTTAAACAACAATTATCCTATCTCGCTTCCAGCCACGATATCCTTATCTACTGTCATAACTGAAAGATTATCCTTATCATCCATAGCTGCAAGTATCATACCCTGTGATTCAACGCCGCATATCTTACGTGGTGCAAGGTTTGTTACTACTGCAACCTTCTTTCCAACCATCTCTTCTGGCTTATAGTACTGTGATATTCCAGATACTATCTGGCGCACTTCATCACCTACACGTATCTGCGAGCAAAGAAGCTTCTTAGCCTTCTTTACTGGTTCACACTTAAGCACTTCTCCAACCTGAATCTGTATCTTTGAGAAATCATCATATGTTATCTCTGGTTTTTTCTCAACTACTGGATACTCTGTAGCTCCGTTAGCCTTTCTCTGAGCCTCCTGAAGCTTCTCAACCTCTTCCATAACTACATTTATATCAAGTCTTGCAAAGAGAATCTCTGGCTTATCTGTAACCTTTTCTCCTGACTTTCTAAGTCCGAACTTATCAAGGTCATCAAAGTCTCTCTCTCCTTCTGCAGGGTTATCTGGATAAAGCTGCTTTAATATACTTTCTGTTGTATCAGGCATGAAAGACTTAAGAAGATTAGCACCTATAGTAATACTTTCAACAAGGTTATAAAGAACCTCTTCAAGTCTGTCTTTCTTAGACTCATCCTTGGCAAGTGCCCAAGGCATAGTCTCATCTATATACTTGTTACATCTCTTGAATAAAGAGAACACCTCTGTCATGGCATCTGCAACATGAAGTGTAGACATCTTATCCTGAACCTTATCTCTTGTAGCTGTTACAACCGACTTAAGGTCTGCATCAAAGTCTAAGCTTGTACCATTCTCATCAACACCTGCGCCCTCACTTGTCGCACCTGTCTTAGTAACAACACCACCAAAATACTTGTTAGACATGGCGATAGTTCTGTTAACAAGATTTCCAAGTGTATTGGCAAGATCTGAGTTCATACGCTCAACTAAAAGCTCCCATGATATAACACCATCATTCTCAAATGGCATTTCATGAAGAACGAAGTATCTTACAGCATCTACACCAAACATATCTACAAGGTCATCTGCATATATAACATTTCCCTTTGACTTACTCATCTTACCATCGTTCTGTAAAAGCCAAGGATGACCAAACACCTGCTTAGGAAGTGGTTCACCAAGTGCCATAAGGAATATAGGCCAGTATATTGTATGGAATCTGATAATATCCTTTCCTATAAGATGAAGGTCTGCTGGCCAGTACTTCTTGTACTGTTCACTTGAGCTGCCATCTGCATCATATCCAATACCTGTGATATAGTTAGTAAGTGCATCAAGCCATACATAAACTACATGCTTAGGATCGAAATCTACCGGAATACCCCACTTGAAGGATGTTCTTGATACACACAGATCCTGAAGTCCTGGAAGAAGGAAGTTGTTCATCATCTCATTCTTTCTTGATACAGGCTGTATGAATTCTGGATGAGTGTTAATATGCTCAATAAGTCTGTTTGCATACTTGCTCATTTTGAAGAAATAAGCTTCTTCCTTTGCTGGTTTAACTTCACGTCCACAGTCCGGACATTTGCCATCAACAAGCTGTGACTCTGTCCAGAAGGATTCACAAGGTGTGCAATACATACCTTCATATGAGCCTTTGTATATATCTCCCTGATCATATAGCTTCTTGAATATCTTCTGTACCTGTTTTTCATGATAATCATCAGTTGTTCTTATGAACTTATCATATGATGTATTCATAAGATCCCATATTCTCTTAATCTCTGCTGATGTCTTATCAACAAACTCCTTAGGTGTGATTCCTGCTTCTTCTGCTTTTAGCTCTATCTTCTGACCATGCTCATCAGTACCAGTCTGGAAGAACACATCATATCCCTCCTGACGTCTGAATCTTGCGATACTGTCAGCAAGTACTATCTCATAGGTATTGCCAATATGTGGCTTGCCTGATGTATATGCAATAGCTGTTGTCATATAAAATGGACCCTTACTCTGTGGCATATCTATAACCTCCATTTTCCTTGTTTTCTCTAATTAATCCTGATTATTTGTACAGGTTTTCCAATCATTTAATGATAGTTAACTTTTGATGATATGTCAAGTTTTGCAAATCCCTAAATTTTGTGTATGCAAATTCCTAAATTTTGTGTATGCATATCCCTAAAATTCTGTGGCTTTTGACCACGACATCTTATAATGTTATGATATGAATAATCATCCTTTGACATTCCAGCACTTATATTGACATATAATATAACATGCCTCAATATGAGCATAAAAGTGGGATGATAATCCAACGATGTGCGAATGGCGGGTGCTATGTACCCGTGACACATGTTTAGCACGGACCGAAGCGAAGCTAAGACGTGTGAGTGCGTAGCACAAAACAACCTGTATATATCAAAATCGGGGGCTTTTAACCACGACATCATAATGTACAGATATATAAAAATCAACAGAATCGTTAAAATAGGCTTAAAAGCCGGTGGAATATATGAAAATCCGCCTGATATCAACTTTATATCAACTTTATACCAGCTTTCCATATGCGGGATTTTTGTGTCCGCGCACACCTGACACAAACCCGATACGCCCTAAAAACGTGCGAAGCACAAACTTGAGATGCGCAAAGAAGCAGCGCAAGAATGGAGGATTATTATGTTTAAAACATTCAAAAAAACAATTAGTCTTGCAATGTCTTTAATCCTGTCAGCTGCAAGTATATCACTTTACGGCTGCAGTACACAGGATATACGAAATATAACAGAAAAAAACGACTCTTCAATAACACAGGAATACTCCTATAGCCAGACAGGCAACACTGCCTTTAACGAATATACTGATAACTTATTTTGCGAAATAGTAACCGATGATACTCTTTCTCTTCACACATTGCTTGAACATCCAGAGAACTATGGGATTAACGATTATAATATCACTCTCGGGAGAATAGACACAGAATCTCTTTATGATACGTCTGATATAACACAATATATAACTGAACTTAAAGCCTTTGACAAAAACTCCCTGTCACAAACCCAGGCTGTAACTTATGATTATCTTCTTTCGTATCTTGAATCACGCCTGTGTTATAGTGACCTCGACCTGTATGACTCTCAGCTCACTCCGACAATAGGCATACAGATAGAGCTTCCTCTTGTATTTTCTGAATACTCATTCCTTGAGCAAAAGGATGTCGAGGAATATCTTGAATTACTATGTGATGTTGATGGTTATTTTGAAAATATGCTTGAATACGAAAGACTGCGTGCAGACAAGGGCTTCACTCTCAAAGACTCCTTACTTGAGGATGTCATAAGCTCATGCCAGTCAGTTATAGATTCCATAAAACAGGAGAATTCCACTAACCGTCTTTTTATAGATGATTTTAATTCACGCATCGATGCTCTTGACTTTATATCTGACAGTGACCGACAGGACTATAAAAAACGTAATATAGAAGCTGTACAAAAGCACGTAATACCGGGCTATGAAGCATTAAGAGACGGTCTTACCCTGCTAAAAGGAACATGCCGTTATCAAGATGGAATAAGCAGCTATCCTGATGGTCAGAGGTACTTTGAAGGTCTTCTTGAGCAGACACTTGGATGGAGCAAATCTATTGATGAATACTCTTCCCTTATTGAAAGCTATATGAGAAACTATCTGATCGTCATGAGAAAGCTCATACAAAAAAATCCTTCTCTCACCGATGCTTTCAGCTCTTATTCCTTTGGCACTTCCAACCCACAGGATATTATAGAAGAGCTTAAGCAGAAAATGTCTGATGACTATCCTGCCCTTGATGATATTGACTATTCGATTAAATACGTGTCAGAAGCACTTTGTGATTATGCAAGTCCTGCCATGTACTTTATGCCACAGCTTGATAACCCTGATATCAACTCCATATATATAAACAAAACTGGTACAACAGACAGTTATATATTTCCAACACTTGCACATGAGGGTTATCCTGGCCATATGTATCAGACACAGTACTTTCTTAAAACTAACCCATCTCTTATCCGTTCACTTATAAAACCAGGCGGCTATGTAGAAGGCTGGGCTTCGTATATAGAAGTACATTCATACGAATATGGCAAAGAAAGCCCCGAACTAAACACACTCGCAAAATGCAACTACGCATTAATACTTTGTCTGCATGCCATGGGTGATATAGGTGTCAACTACTATGGATGGGATGAGGCCCGTCTTTCCTCATTCTTAAGCAACTGGGGCTACTCTGATGTGGACACTGCACATTCCATTTATACAGCACTTATTGCAAATCCTGGCAACTACTGTAAATATGTACTTGGATTTATAGGCTTTGAAGAACTAAAAAAACAGGCCCAGAATGACCTTGGCAGCAACTTTTCTTTAAAAGAATTCCACCGTTACATTCTTGAAATGGGACCTGTCCAGTTCGATATTCTGTTTTCTTATCTTAAGCAGTGGGAAAACAGCCTAGTAGTAGTATCTTCCAGGGCAGCATAATCCACCACCGCCAAGACAACAGTTGCAGGCAAGATTAAGGACTATCAGTTTCATGCACCAGCTTCCCATGCTGCTGCCTGGATTCTGATATGTCTGCTGTCTTCCTGTATACCACTCACCACCGCTGTTCATCCGCTGGTAGAACATCCTGTACTGCATATTATCAGGAGCAAGTTCAACAGCCCTCCTTGCATGTTCCATGGCAGTCGCCTGATTGCCTTTTCCTGCATTGGCCTGGGCACTGTAATAATACCATCTTGCATCTCTGTCCTCCATGCTGTTAAGAACATTAAGTGCTTCGTCAAAGCTTCCATTGTTTATATAGTTAGCTGCAGCTCTAAGATGTATGGTAGTCTGGTCGTTCCCATTCATGTCAGAGGCACCATTGGCATTTCCGCCTCCTCCATAATATCCGCCAAAACCAAATGGTCCATATCCCCAGAAATCTCCACCAAAGTTACTGTAACCGCCATTCTGGTTGTTATTCTGATAATCACCATCATAGCCATAACTTCCTGTACCGCCGCGATTCTGACTGTAGGATGATGTATAGCCACCTTCCTTTTCTTTCATTATCTGGTTATATGCCTGCTGTACAGTCTTAAACATTTCCTCAGCCTTATCCTTGTTTGGATTATTGATATTGGCATCCGGATGATATTTTCTGCTTAATGTTCTGTATGCCTTTTTTATTTCTTCGTCCGAAGCATCCCTTGACACTCCCAATACTGAATACGGATCAGTCATAATTCCTCCAATATATATGTTATATAGTCTATCCTCTGCCATAGTTAACTAAGCTTAGTTAATATGTTTTACCAGGATTTTCACTTTGACTTTCATTTTTTGTTTTCAATTCTCTTTTATTCCTGCACAGCTCGAATCTTGTCCATACTCCTGAATATATTATGTTTCGTAAAAGATTAGCATTTTCTATAACAGGAAGCCTCTCAAAGGCTGCTGCACACTGTGCCATAAGTGATTTTAATATATTTTCAACAAAGGCATCATAATCAGGTCTTTGTGAATACGCCCTGAGTCCATTATATCTGCCCTTTTTATTATCCTCTTCAAGATCCTCATATGCATCTAATATATATATGAACCTTCCAAGTGCGCTGCCTGTCTTGATAAGTATATCTTTCCACTCATCATCTTTCATAAGCAATATCTGTGACATTATAATCCCAAACTGCTCCGCAGGCATATCAACATTTCCCTCGCCTGCCTTTTCAAGCCCGCTTATTTTATCCAGTGCTTTTTTTATAATATCAGCTTTTTCAGGATATGCTGCTTCTATACGCTTTACTTTGCCTGACAATGTATCTGCAAGCACCTTCCTTGTGACTTTCTTTTCATCATTCCAGTCGTCTATGCATTTGTAATATGTCATAAGCACATTCATATCTGCCACATAGCCTGATATATCATTCCTGCTGACTGGATGTCTGTGTAGTGGATGTGCTATGCATCTTGTCTCATACTTTCTTGTTTCCGGCTCGTATAAGCCAGTAAGAAGCAGAAGAAGAAATGTCATATCATAGCTTATGCATAACTGTCCGTTAACCCCATACCGCTCTTTAAGTTCATCACATAGTCCACAATAATATGAACGGTATACATCATATTCTTTAATCTTAAGCTCTGGCTTGTTTACTACAACATATCCGTACATTGGCACTATCTCCCTATCTTGTTAAGTCTGAGGCTTCTGTTATAAAAATATAACAGCATAAAAACGAAAGCATATATCTGTACACAACAAATACTGCTTTCGCTTATCATATAACATATTTAAAACTCACGTCAATCAATGCCTGAAAGATTAATAAATCTTTTAGATTATTTAGAAATACTGGTCACGGTAATCCGTCCCCCATATAAGAAAATCCTCATAATCTGCCATGGAATTAAATCTCATCTCATCTGTATACACATCTTGACCACTGTCAGAAGCTTTATCTGCCTCAACATCATAAGTTTTTCTGTGAGGAAATGTATACTTGTGTATATCTGTTCCATCATAACCTTCACAATCATAACCTTCACCATCATACTCTGGGTACACATTAATCACCTCCATAATGGAAGTATCCCCTTTGTGTGATGATTTATTCTAATATATAACTATCGCCTGTCTTCCCATATCCTTGTATCTTTCTTCTACAACTTCTTTATCATATTCATAGATACCTCTTAGCGGATCAGCCATAATATATGTATCAGCTGTATAACCAATAAGCACCATGGCATGCTCATGTGATTTCCACACTATTGTTTCTCCATCAACATTCCACTCAGCTGCTATATGTGGCTTTGCCATCCACATTGTTTCCCATACCAACACAGGATGTCCATTATCTACATAGTCAACAAGCTCACTATAATCAGCTCCTGTAACATTATAAACATTCATATCCGAATTCTCGCTGTATAGATATCTTTTTGCAGAATTCACAATTACCGGTGCAAATGCCCCACATGCATCCTCATCTCTTGGATTACCTACAAATGCTTTGTATGGTGATGTTTCACCTACCCTTCCCTTATCAAGGAAGTTATCAGCCAGAGTAAGCTTGTCTACATCATAACCAAGATAGTTAAGTACTATTGTTAATGCTGTTATCTCGCACCCTGTTGGCAGTTCAGGATTCTGAAGCACACACTTAACATCCAGCTTCTTATATGACTTACTCCTTGCAGCAGCTGCTTTAAGTGCCTCTTTTTCATCCGATTTCTCTTTTTCAAATGATTCCTCTCTCTCAAACGATTCCTCTTTTTCCGCTACTTTAACAGTTCCTGCACCAGTCTTTTCCTCTTCTGCATTTTCATTATTTTCTTTCTCATATATTTCTGTCTGTTCAATCATGCTTTCTTTTAATAACATCTGTTCTTCTGTCTGCCATACAGTATCTTCATCATAAACAGCATCCACACTGCTTACAGCTTCTATTTCACCCTTCATATAATCAGCTCTCTGAATAAATCCTGTAATATGCCCATTTTTTGTCCTGGCTGCAACTGCCACCATAACTATAACTGCTATCATGCCAGCCAGTATAAATGCTGCAGCAATATTTCTTTTTTTACTGATTTTTTTACTAATTCTTTTCTGTCTATTCCTCTTTTTCTCCATACTTACCTCTTTTCCTGCAGAACACACTGCCGTTCCCCTTTTTTGTTTATCATGCCGATGTATACCTTTATTCTTCGGCCATGACATAATTCTTTTCTTTAATACTAATATAAATCATTAACCTTACAATATTCTTACAGAACAGTGTTTTATCATGGAAATTTCAGAAAAAGAGAAGAGTAATTTTGAGGAAATGTTTTTAGAAAAAGATTTTTAGAGAAATGTTTAAAGAAAAATGTTTAAAGAAAAAGATTTTTAGAGAAATATTTAAAGAAAAAAGGGTAGGGAATTTAAGGAAAAAGAAAGTTGATTTTTCAAATTGATTTTTCAGGAAGAGTGGGGGTTTTAGAAGATTGATTTTTTAAGAAGGTTGAATAAAAAACAAAAAATAAAAGCCCCTCAACCTGACTCCATCGATCAAATCAAAAGACTTTCCTAAATGCACCGCCAGGGGTTCGAACCCTGGACACCCTGATTAAGAGTCAGGTGCTCTACCAACTGAGCTAGCGGTGCGTATATTAAAATGTATGTGAAGCTTAGCGACTTGTGTCTTACGACTTCACAAGTGCACCGCCAGGGGTTCGAACCCTGGACACCCTGATTAAGAGTCAGGTGCTCTACCAACTGAGCTAGCGGTGCATATATAACAATTCGTTGCCGTAACAACAAAAGATATATTATATTCTTTTATGGAAAAAATCAAGTCTTTTTTTGTATTTATTTAGATACAATCGACTTTTTTTATTTTTTTCAGCATATTTTAGCCTTTTTTTACGAAAAAAGGGTTTTTTTACTTATTGATATAGAGTATCATATGTATAAAGATTTTAAAATTTATAAAGATTTTAAAATGTTATACAAGTGGTGTAACCGCCGCTTGCAATAACCACTTACAATAACAGCACACAAGGAGTAAATATATGTCTGTATATAACAGCAGCAATACTGATGACAATATATCTATGAATAACAATAGTACTGCTAATAACGATAATACCAGCGATGATAATGCATATACCATCATTAAACACAACCGTTTTCAGCCTAACAGCAAGTATTTTACTATTATGCTATATGGGCTGGCTTTCGTACTTGGTTCAATCCTTCTTGTAAGGATCGTAGGAAGCTTCAACAACACAGTAAAACTTTTAGGACAGGCTATTGAGGTTATAGCACCTTTTCTTGTTGGTGCATTTATAGCATTTATACTATATCCTCTTGTCAGATTCTTTTACAGAAGACTGTTTAAGGAAAAGTGCCATATGAAATCTGACAGGCTTGCCAAATGGCTGTCTATACTTGTTACCTATGCTATAGCAATCGGCATAATCGCAGTACTGCTTGTATTCATACTGCCACAACTGTACACAAGTATAACTGATATACTGGATAAACTGCCTGTATGGTACAACAATGTTACTATATTTATAACTGATTTCGAGAAGAATCATAAAGACCTTGGCTTCATAGATTATAATATTATCAATGAACACCTTACATCTTTATATCCTAAGATATTGTCGTATCTTACAGATATACTGACTAATATTCTGCCATATGTTGTAAACACTTCTATGGCTATTATAAAAGGTTTAATTAACCTTATTATTTCTGTTATGGTTTCTGTATACATGATATCAGACCATAAAAATATCTTTTATCAATTTAAAAGACTTTTATATGCTGTATTTCCTAAACAGGCGGCTGACACCGCAAGAACAATATGTCGTGAAAGTGCAAACATTTTCATTAAATTCATGTATGGAAAAGCTATCGATTCATTAATAATAGGAATCATCTGTTTTATATGTATGACAATATTCAGGTTTCCATACACAGTGCTTATCAGTGTCATAGTAGGTATTACCAATATGATTCCATACTTTGGACCTTATATTGGCGGAGTTCTTGGCGGCATTATTATAGTGATCATCAACCCTCTGCAGGTTATATTTTTCGCGATCATGATACTTATTATCCAGCAGTTTGACGGTCTCTTCCTTGGACCTAAGATTCTTGGCAATAGTACCGGCCTTAAGCCTTTATGGGTTATATTCGCTATAGTTGTCGGTGGTGCTATGTTTGGTGTACTTGGTATGTTCCTTGGTGTTCCTACTATGGCAGTTATATGCTATATCCTTAATATTATTATTGAACATTTCTTAAAGAAACGTAATATTACGGTACAGCCTTATGATTCACCTGATAAAATGTAGATATCATTACCTGCAATTTATTATTTTATATATCTCATTCCAGGAGTGTCTGAATCGTACTATTCTTTGATTCAGACTGCGATGATAATAAAAGAATTCGTTAAGACGTTTTAATGAAAAACAACGATTACAACGATTACAATGGTTACAACGCATAAAACACACCTTCCATATAATAATGTTTCTGATGCATCCGGATTGTTATGTTGCTGCACAATTTGCGCAATTCATGCCATTCACGCAATCCTTACATCATATGATTATTATATTAAAGGTGTGTTTATTTGTTACACTATGAATACGTTTATATGCTATTTTCTGTCAGCTATAAGCTTGCATATCGGATTTCCCAGCTCGGAGAATTTCTTTTCATACTCTGTCATGACATTGCCCTCATTAAGTCTTGTGTCGTTATGAAGGTCATATGTGCACTCTTCAAGTATCCACCCTGCTTCCTTTACTTCTTCTACTGAAAAATCAAACAATGCTTTATTATCTGTCTTAAACTCAACTCTGCCTTCCTTTTTTAACATCTGGTCATATCTTGCAAAGAACTGTCTTGATGTGAGTCTTCTTTTTGCATGTCTGTCCTTAGGCCATGGATCAGAAAAGTTAAGATATATTCTGTCAACCTCATCTTTACCGAACACCTCGTTGATATTCTCTGCATCCATACGGATAAATCTTAAGTTAGGAAGCTGCAGCTCATCCTGCTTCTCAACAGCTCTTAACAGCACGCTGGAATATTTTTCTATTCCTACATAGTTAATATCAGGATTCTGTGATGCAAGTGTTGTAATAAATACTCCCTTTCCCATACCAATCTCTATATGAACAGGATTACTGTTTCCAAACACATCCTTCCATGTCCCTTTCATTCCTTCTGGCTCAGTGAACACATACTTATTCTCAATCATCACTTCTCTTGCACCTGGTACATTTCTTAAACGCATATTTCCTCCATCTCAGGCTCTTATATTATTTGTTTTACCTGCTTCTTATAATAACATTCTATATGATAATGCTGTCAAAAGTCAAAATATAGTTGTTTAATTACTAAAAAATATATGTTATAGTACTAAGTAACATGATAATTATATAACTAATATCTACAGAAATGAGGAATTTAGTGTGAAAAATAAGATTTTTCACACGCAAGATTTGTGCTTTGCACAAACTTGAGATGCGCTGAGAAGCAGCGCAAGAATGGAGGATTAATATGTTTAATTCATTTAGAAAATATATAAAACGTACTCTTGGCACTATTGCCACAGTTTCTATCATAGCAGTTACTACATTTTCCGTTACTGCCAATGTATCTGCGGCAGCTTCCGATAGCAGTACAGCTCCTAAAGCTGCATGGCCTGATGCCCCTTCAATAACCTGCGAAAGCGCAATACTTATAGATGCAGATACTGGTTCAATATTGTATGAAAAGGATTCCCACCGGAAAGCATATCCGGCATCTACAACCAAAATCCTGACTGGACTTCTTACCATTGAAAACTGTAACCTTAATGATACCATGACATTTTCAAACAAGGCTGCTAATTCAGTCAATCCTTACGAGGATGCCAATCTTAGTATGAAAGCTGGCGAACAGATAACTGTCGAACAGGCTTTATATGGACTTCTTTTATATTCTGCTAACGAAATAGCATATGGGCTTGCTGAACAGGTTGCAGGGTCGGCAGATGCATTTATTGATATGATGAATAACAAGGCTAAAGAGCTTGGTGCCATAAACACTCACTTTGCTAATCCAAGTGGATTATATAATCCCAACCATTACACAACGGCTTATGATATGGCTATGATAGCAAGAGGCTGCTATAACAACGCTTCATTTGTCAATATTGACTCAACCTCTTCATCATACACTATTCCAGCTACCAACATGTCTGCACAGCGTACTATAAAGCATAGACATAAAATGCTTAAAGGCCGTGAGTTCTACTATGAATACTGCAAGGGTGGAAAAACAGGATTTACCGATGAGTCGCTTATGACTCTTGTAACATTTGCAGAAAAAGACGGAATGCGTCTTATATGTGTTGTTTTCAGATCTCCTGATGATTCAACACGATATATAGATACAAGGGCTCTTTTTGACTGGGGATTTGGTAACTTTAAGAAATCAACTACTTCTAATTCACAGATAAGCTCATTATTCTCAACTGATAATTATTATTCATCAGATGTTTTTGGCAAAAGCAAGCTTGGTTTTAACCTTAATGCCTCATTTATAACTATTCCTGCTAACGGCAGTACATCTGATGTTACTATGGATATAAATACTGACTATGATGTATCAAACAGTAATGATAAGCTTACTGCAAAGCTTAACTACAAATATGGTGATAATGTAGTAGGCACAACAACTCTTACTATATCATCGGGCAATGCTGTCAAGGACAGCCAGCTTCCATATCTTAGCAACGAAATAAAAGTCACAGAGCTCACTCCTAAGAAGTGTCTTAAAGTAAATATATGGATAATAGCTGGTTTCGTCGCTGTGATACTTATTATTATCACTATTATCAACAACAGGAAGCTTTCTAATAATAGAAAACATCATTATTCAAAAAGGAATCTAAGATTCTAGATAATTGTTGTTTAACACACATTCTTAACGTACGGACGACAGCATATATGAGAAAAG
>OGEJ01000122.1_pt1 | contig 54487 bp, 53 predicted proteins | sample 1570701 | NCBI WGS metagenome assembly OGEJ01 (sample SAMEA2582140, study PRJEB24529) | metagenome | biome: Human gut stool | place: China | collected 2011
TGACACCAAGCCGTCCGCTTACTTCGGGTGAGCTTTTTCAAGGTATGAGCCGTGCTATTCCAACAGGGCGTGTCGTACTGCCGTATGGTCTTGACGTTACTTTTGACAAGACCGTGCATCTTATCTTCCCTTCTGCCATTCGTTATGTAGACTTAGGTTCACAGAACATCATTGCAGGGAAGGCGGAGGATGCCGAGAACGTACTGCGTGTAAAGGCTTCAGTGAAGGACTTTGAAACGGAGACCAATATGAGTGTCATCTGTGAGGACGGCTCTTTCTATGCTTTCAATGTAAAGTATGCCGATGAACCAGAGAAGTTAAGTATCGAGATGAAAGACTTTCTCTCCACGACAGAAGGCAGGCTGCCAAGCAACCGCTCTGACATTTATTTTAAGGAACTCGGCAATGAGTCGCCTATATTAATCAAACTGATGATGCAGACTATCTATCAGAACGACAAGCGTACCATCAAACATATCGGTATACAGCAGTTTGGTATGAAGTTCCTGCTTCGTGGCTTGTATGCCCATAACGGCTTGCTGTATTTCCACACTCGTATGGAAAACGGCACGAATATGCCGTACTCGGTAGATTTCATCACCTTTAAGGTGGTTGATAAGAAGATGGCAAAGCGTACTGCTATACAGGAACAGGTGTTGCAGCCACTTCGTGCCTATCATCAGGTGATGCAGGTGCGTGGCATGGGTAGTGAACACACTGTGTTTGCGCTCGAACAGTTCTCTCTTGCAGAAGACAAGCAGCTTGAAGTGACGCTCTATGAAAGAAATGGCGGTCGTACGCTGACTTTTTATGTAACGGCAGAGGACCTGCAGATAGCAAAGAAGATTGATAACCTCAAACTTAAATGGTAATGAAGAAGTATCTTTTCCTTCTTATGTGTGCGGTGGCCATTGCGCTGCCCACACAGGCACAACGGCTGATTCCAAAGCAAAAAGGCTTGGAAATAGTAGGTAACGTGCCAATTATCAAAGGCGAGAATTTGTTTGCCAAAGACAATTTTGGCATAGGTATTTTGCTCACTCGCTATCTGAAGCGTGAGAATTATTCATTTCTTACGGTAGAATATGAGCAACAAAATATGCCGTATCGCAGCTATGATGTGAAACTCAAAGATGCCTTCGTGCATTTGGGTTATATGCAGCCTATTGTTTCTGACAATGGTAAAAATGTATTTGCCTATGCTGGAATATCCGCTTTGGGTGGCTATGAGGAACTTAACGAAGATAAGAAACTACTTCTTGATGGCGCAAAACTACTCGATGACTCTCACTTCGTCTATGGTGGAGCGGTGCATCTATCCATAGAATGTTTCTTATCGGACAATGTGCTGTTGCTACTCAAAGGACAGGGACGCATACTCTTTGGTACGGATGTTCATCATTTTCGCCCTGCTGTATCGGCAGGAATCAGGTTTAATCTATAAATGTAGGGAACAATGAAAAAGAAAATTTTTAATAGTATATGGGTAATGGGAGTGCTAACCCTTGCCGTGTTTTGTTTATCTGCTTGTGATAGGGAGTTGGATGTTCAGCAGTGTTATCCGTTCACTGTCGAGACGATGCCTGTCCAGAAGGACATCGTCAAGGGACAGACGGCAGAAATCAGGTGTACACTCAAACGTGAAGGCGACTTTGCCGACACTCGCTACACCATCAGATATTTCCAACCGGACGGGAAAGGAACGCTAAGAATGGACAATGGGACGGTATTCAAGCCCAACGACCGCTATCCGCTCACCAAGGATGTTTTCCGACTTTACTACACCTCACTCTCATCTGACCGCCAGACGATTGATGTATATGTGGAGGATAGTTTCGGCAGGGTTCAGCAGCTAACCTTTAGTTTTAACAACGAGCGGGAAGAGGGCAAGGACAAGCCTGCATCTTCACGCCACTAAGAACATAATGGATGCGAACGATACATTCTTTCATTTTACTTTGTGTATTCTGCCTGTTCTGTCAGCCGACCCTTGCTCAGCGGAGGGTGCGGTTGGCAGACTTGCCACCTTTTGAACGTGCGGTAGTCGTTGTAAAATACTTTGAGGGTATGCACAGCTGGAAGAATTATCCGTATGTTGGATATGGGCATCAGCTGCAACCAGGAGAGCGTTTCACAGCGGATATGACGGAATGGCAGGCAGACTCCCTGCTTCGTGCAGACCTTTGGAAATGCATTGAATGCTTCAAAGAATATGGCAAAGATGCCCTATTGCTTGCCGTCTTATCCTACAATGTTGGAGTAGGTCGGTTGTTGGGGTATGGCAAACATCCCAAGAGCAAATTACTCAAAAAAATAGAAGGTGGAGATAGGAGTATCTATCGAGAGTATGTTTCCTTCTGTCGATACAAAGGAAAGGTTTTGCGTGGGCTTGTCAAGCGAAGACAGGTGGAGTTTGCTCTATTCTTCATCTTGTAATTACTGAACACCTTTTTACCTAAAAACTCTTTAAATTTTATGGAAAAGCATTTATGGCATTGCAAAATTAAATATTTAATATTACTTTTGCAAACAAAAAGTATATATAATTACCAAACAATATGTATACGTCAACAAAATTGACAGAATATAGAAGTAAATATAATGTTTCGTGGGCTAAACAGTTGCCAGCCAACACTCCTCCTGAAGATGTCGTAGTTGCATACGACAATGAACCTTTATTTCGTCTAATTCAAGAAGATAGCGTCATGACAGAGGATGATTTAAAACCTCATACTGAGCTGTATCCACAGAAAAAATTTGGAAACAAACTATGGCAAGCATCTGGGTTATCTTCACTATGCACATTGGAAGATGCACGTTCTATGGCGAAACTTCCTTACTTGAAACATTTGCATGGAATTGCAGAAATAATAATGTGCCCAGAATATGGTGTAATGCTAAAAACTCCAAGTAATAACTGTGCAAATCATTATACTTGGTGGCATACAACTTTATTTGATTTAAACAAAGCTGAAATCCAATATAGAGAAATAACTCTTTAACCGAAAGCAATATGATTCAACTAAAATTTATAGAGGTTATTGTTTTCTATGAGATACCACAAGTTTTTGTAGCGACAGATATTTTTGGCGCAAATTATTTGTGCCTATTATATCCGTATGATGATGAAACGTGTTATAAATATCTCGCTGTAAGGATTAGTGAAAAACGTTTGAACTTATTTAAAGGTCAGAAAATAGATTTATTGTCTATATATAAAAAACCAGAAGATAATAGTTATCTTGATGTAATTGTAAGAGGTGCAAATGATATATTAGCCATACCCCTTGAATCTATTAAGGTACAGCCTTTTATGCTACCAGATGAAGGCTTTTTCTGTAATTATGAAGCAATTGATAATGAAGAATTAATTTCAGGTTCATTACAAAATGGTAAAATAATGTCTTGTATAGCATTTAGTGACATTGATAATTCTCATAGCATTGATATTAATGTATTAACAAATGCTTTAGACAGATACCAAGCTATGATACGTAACTGTCACATTAAAAGCTTTGGTAAACAACATGCCTCTGAAGCAAATATGAGAGCTTGTGCATTAAAGGCCGCATCTTTTGATGTACACTTTATTCTAAATGAAACATTTGATATGTTTGGTGAAGCATCAAGGATATCATCTACTTTACAGAAAATTGATGAAATATTTACAATAGACTCTGTAGATGGATTGAAAGAAAAAATTGAAGATTTACAGGGACATACATTAAGCAGTATGCGCTCTTTTTTGCAAGTCTTAGAAACTAATAAATTGTCTTTTAAACATAAATGGGTTACATCAACATTAGAAAAAAGTATCTCTGGTTCTACTATATCATTAAATGCAATTTCAAGAGTATATGATTATTTAAATGCACACATAGAATTAGAGGAAGTCATAACCGAATTTGTTGGTTATTTTGCTTCTGGTACAGTTCTATGTAATGGGAAATGGACTTTTATTTACGATAAAAAGAAAATAACAGGTACAACAGCTGAGGCTAATATCCTTAATGGAGTTACATTAGGGGAATTACATCAATATAAAATAAAATGTATTGAATATCAGAATGCAAATAATATATCTACAAAGCCAAAAACAACATATAAGCTTATAGAATGTACAAAAATATAAAAACAAAGGGGAAGATGGCACTTTGCCATCCCTCTCTTGCTCTTCTACCTCTTTATAAAGATCCTCAAGATCATCCTATAATTTAAGCTTTTGATAATTAGCGACTTTCTTTTGCTTCTTTTCTTTGGTCGCCTGCTCGTTCAAAGAAAAAGAAAAGAAGCCACGCATTTTTTAAGGTTGCGTGGCTCATTGTGTTAGGGATTTTCGGTTGTTTCAATTATCCGCTCTTCGGGGTGGGTATCGAAAGCCCAATTGATTTGTTCATCGGGCAGTGTGCTGTGTATTCCTCTGCCCATCACCATTCCACAATCTTCAAGGATTTTCCGCTCGGCTTCCTCTCGGTCTGTGGCTACAACCTCAAACACACCTTCAAAAACGTATTGGGTGCGTACTCTGTAAACTTTCCTTTCCATATTTTCAAAACTCAGCGATTAGTAATCTGTGTTCCATTGGTTCACCATTCGATAGCCAACGGTGGGTTAGCCAAAAATGATGTGCGCCGTAACCATAGACAAAAAACTTGTCAAGTTCCGTTTCTTGGGAGATTTGAAGGAGTGCGGTCTGCAACTCCTCCTTGTTCTCGGCTATGCTTATGGCATTGATAACTCTCACGATGATGTTGGGTATTTCATCTGCCCACGAGTTGTTGAGAGCTTTGCTCGAAAAATTATGAATAATGCCTTCTACTTGTACTTTCATATTGTTGTCGTTTATAGGTTGATGTTTTTATTTACTCTCTGCAAATAAGGGTGCAGTCCTCTACCTCGGTGGGTAGTCCAAAGGCTGGAACGTGGGTAAAATAAGGTTGCATATTCCCCTCTATGTCTGTGTGGGGCGATATAACCTCCGCTTTGGTGTCCTTACTCCATTGGTCTGCGAGTGCGATTTCTTCGTCTGTCAGTCCTGTACTATCTCCATTGATAAGGTAGCCTAAACTCCACGTTGGAATTTTCTCTATTGTCTTGTATGTCGCCATAATCGTTGTTATTATAGGATTGTTATGCGGTTGCTCTCTGTGCTATCATTCTCATATTCTTCTGCATCAAGGCGAGTATCTGCTCGTGGTACTCGGTGTTCTTGTTGCACACTCCACGACTTTGTACCACTTTCATCGTTTCCAATGATACCTCGATGGTTTCGATGCGCTCTCCGTCCTTTGTGGCAGAGAAGATAAGCGACTGCGGTTTGCTGTAATAGCGTGCGTCATATACGCAATGGTGCATTGCCGTGCCTTCCTCCAAATGCTCCTGCACACTCTCCAAAACGTGGATACGGATAATGCCGTCAGTAAACTCTATGCCAAAGAATTTTGCTTTGAGTTGCTTGTACTCTTGTTCGGCTTCTATTGCTTCCTTACGCTTCTTGATAATGTTCTCACGCTCTTTCATCGCTCTGCTCTTGGCTTGGTAATGGTCGTGCGCTGCTCTTAGGTCGGTGGGGCAAACATACTTGGCATTGTGAATATCCTTGCCTAATTGATTGAGCATATCCACCATATCACACCATAGACTTCCGTCCTCTATATGGTAGCCGTTTCGCAAACAGATGCGGATAGATGCCCAATAGCTATCAATGCTTCTTCGACCATTGTGCATGAAGAATTTGAGTAGCGGGATTTGCCCCGACTTCAACAAGGTTTCCACACGGCTATCGGAAAGCAGTGCCGGTATAAGTTCAGTAGGCACTATATTGTGGAAGTTTCCCTCAAAACCATTTCTGCGGAGTGTGTCCGTAACCTTGAACTTGGGATATATCGGTGAGTACGATATATAGCGGTAGGCTTCGTTGTCGTTGCGTACTGCCATTGGCGAACAGAAAGAAAAGGTGTCAATGTATCTGCCTAATGTTCGTTGAACAGCAATAATCGTTTTTCTTCCTTGTGCGTTCCACCAATACTGACCGATTTCAAAGGTATATGAAGATGCCTTGCAACCTTTCTCCATTTCCACAGAAAGGAGGAACATTCTTAGTATTTGGTATTCTCCGTAAGTGGTAAGTATCGTGAAATATTGCTTTTGTCTTATCTTGCGTTGAAAGGTTTCCTTGACCTGCAACCTTGCCCCGCAATGGGGGCAGGTGCAAGTGTCCGTAGGCTTTTCTATTGTCCAACTATGCCCACAATCCATACACGTTGTGCGACCTTTGGGCAGTCGGTAGGCGAAATGGTCTATACATTCACGGAATGCCCATTTGCTCTGTGTCTTGGTTATCGGGCGAAGGTGCTTACTCTCGGCAAGGACTGCCTTCTCATATTTGTTTCTTGGTTTCATAGGCTTAAAAATCAAATAGTGACGGTTGTGTTTGGGGTGCTGCGCTTTCGGTTTTCTTCACTCGTGCGTTACGGCTCTGTATCTTGGCAAGTTCCTCACGTTGGTACTGCTTGATGGCTTCTTGCCTTGCTTCGGCTTTCTCCTCCTCTGTGAGTTCCACAATATGATTTACTGCCACTCTGCAAGTGATTTCCTTTCCTACTTCAATTTCATCCTCGTCATAGTAGTGTACCGCCATTGAGTAGATTTCATCGTCCTCAAAGCCATTGCAGCCATTCGCCTGCACTTGGTTCAAGATGTAGGTTACACACTCCTCGATGCTCTTGTTAGGCTTCATCAAGTTGGGTGCAAACAAAGGGTCTGTCGCTGCACGCTGATTGAGATACTCGGCTATTGCTCTCGTAAAATGTTCTGTTCCTTTCATAGTCGTTTAATGTTTGGGGATTTCTACTATTTGATTGACACTACCATACAAATAGGCTCTTAGGCTGGTGCGGTCGGGTGCGTAATACTCTGCCCAATGTCCGTATTGATTGACCAAATACTTCTTCAATACGTCCATAAAGTCAAACCGATAACCCATAAGGGGTACGGCTGTACGGAAGTAGGTGTTTGTGTTCACCGCTTCGGCAAGCCAATTCTTTTCCTCACGGCTCATTCGCTCACCACGATTGAGTTTCACACGGAGAAGATACACCTTGCTATTACAAAGGCTCTCCAACGGTTCAACTTCCCACTGCACAAACTTAGTTGCCAACACTTGCTCACTTTCATCAACCACCGAACTTATGCGGTAATGAGAGGAGGAGCTATATCCTTTTTTCTTCATCGAAGATGTGATATTTACTTTCTGCTGTTCCATAATGACATTTTTTTTATGCGTCCAAAGATCGGAGTATGCTGATTCCTTTTTGTAGCAAGAACAAGGTAGGGGGCGCAGCCGGCACAAGGTTTTGCAGGAAAATACTACCCGGAATGAAATGTAGGTGTGGAGATTTTCCGTACAAACCAAAGGCACAGACCTTGTGCAAGCCGTAGCCCCTTACTACCTTTGCGAATAAAAAGAAATCAGCACCGACTTATGGCACATCAAAGTGGAATAGATGGACTTAAGAAGCGAAAGTGCAACGCCGGTATGGAAAATGAAAAAGGTGGCTACCTCAACCGAGATAACCACCCATAAAGAAGAATGAATCGAAGAATATCTTTCCTTGTGCGCTCAGAGCACACAGAGCAGGATTGCCACGATGACGGCAAGCCAGAACAGCCAACGCAGGATTGTAAAGGTTACTTGCAGAATAACTTTAACAATGAAGCGTAGTATCAGGAAACCGAGAATAATCGAAACGGCGGTTACGACTTGCGGCGTAACTATCTTCGAGATAAGGTAAACTGCACCGATAACGATGGAAAGCAGAACGGCGAGTTCGATGAAGCGTGTCCAACCGAAGCGGCGGACTTGCTTGGGAGAAGTCGGCGGCTGCCTGTTCCTCTCGGTTTTATACGATGCGTCTGCCTTGATGAAGGCGGGCTGATGAATATCTTGATTCATGATGATTGTTTTCATAATCGGGGCTTTTAATAGTTCAAGAGCGATAACAAGATGCTCTAACGACCCAAAGACAAGTGTTTGGAAAACTCTTGACGTGTGGAGTGGAGCGTTTATCTTGGCTCTTGACACTACAAAAGCCCCCGATGGTGAAGTATCAAGCCATGTTCTCACCGCCTATCGTTGGCAGACCATTGACCTTAATGAGCAGCACGATTGTACCAGTCAGCTCGGTGTACAGTTTGTCGTATTCTGTACCTGCCGCAAAGTCGTCCGTGAGTTCGTACTTGGCAAATACCGCTTGAATTGCCTTGTTGTTCAGCAAAATTAGTGCTAACCTTTCGGGAAGCGGACTTGGCAGTTCCTTCTCAAACTCCTGCTCCAGTACGGAAACAAGGGTATCATACTTTGAGAAGTGTAGGTCGTGGTACAGCACCTCGCTTGCCATCGTCTCTGCTTCGGGATGTGAGAAACCTTGCGCCACGGCATCGCAGTAAGCCGTCAATGCCTCGTCTGCGCGAGCGGTTATAAACGCATTGTCATTCTCTCTCTCAGGGAAATGCTCTCCGAGATACGCTTCCAACTTCAGATGGAAGTAGGAAAGTTCTTTCTTTGTCGTTGTCATAAATTCAAAATATTAGGGTTATATACATTATTTTTTGGAAATGCCTAATGCCGTATTGAAAGTACCCAACTTGTCAGCCAGCTCATCCATATCGTGTTCTATCTTCTTATTGGTAATACGGGCATAGATTTGCGTTGTCTTGATGTTGGTGTGTCCTAACATCTTACTTACGGATTCGATGGGAACTCCCTTGGATAGGGACATCGTGGCAAATGTGTGCCGGGCGAGGTGGAATGTCAGGTTCTTCTTGATACCGCAAATATCGGCAATTTCTTTCAGATAACTGTTCAGTTTTTGATTCGTCAGCATGGGGAAAAGTTTGCCGTCACGATAGGTCTTGCCACTATATTTTGCAATGATGCTCTTGGGTATATCGAGTAAAAGAACGTTGGTCTCCACGCTCGTCTTCTGCCGCTTGGTCATTATCCACTGCTTGCCGTTGAGCGTGACGATGTTTTCCGGAGCGAGGTTGTACACGTCTATGTACGCAAGTCCCGTAAAGCACGAGAACACGAACACGTCCCTTACAAGTTCCAAACGACCGATGCCGAAATCTTTGTTGGCAATTTTAAGGATTTCCTCGTCTGTGAGGAATCCACGATTGACCGGTTCCATGTGAAAACGGATGTTGAGGAACGGATCATGGTGCAGGACACCAAGTTTCCTGCCCAGAATGGTAATCGTCTTGAAGGTTTTCATCATCCTCGTAGCGGTGTTGGGATTCTGCCCGACAACCGTTCGGAGATAAATGTCGAAGTCGTGTATCACGATATAGCCGAGTTCGGACAGGCGGATGTCAGACCGACCGTATTTATCACGAAGGAAATTTGAGAAGTGTTTCTTGCAGACGTTGTATTTCTGTAAGGTTGCAGCTTCGACCGACACGCCTACCTGCCGTGCAACGTCACTGTTGTGCTTGTTGAAGAGGCTCATTAGGGTGTCCACATCCTCCTTCTTACCAAGATACTCCGACTTGATACGCTCCAAGGACACCTCGTCCGTCATCTCGACTTTCTTGAAGATGGTCTGGAGTCCGCTCTGAATGTTGTCAAGTTCGAGGTTGGTGGAAAGTGCTTCAGTTGTCCTTCCCTTCAACCGTTCCTTCTCCCTGTCCCATTGGGACTGTTGGACAGCAATGCCCGTCGAGCCGATGGAAAGGCGTTCGTTGTTGAGATAGATTCTCAGCATGACGGGGGTCTTACCCTCCTTGTTCACATAATTGCTTCTGAGATAGAAGACTGCTCTGAAAATAGCTTTCATACATTTTACTGCTTTTAGTTGTAACCTGAACAGAAGTCTTGTCCTAACACCCGCCATCTGTAGCCGTGGCTTGTCGGACACATTGTTGCCCGAAGTAGTGTATGGTAACAAAAACACCTCTGTAATCACGCTGCAAAGTTCAACATATTTGTTTGAATAGCAATAATTTACGCATACTCCTTATGTACTCTGTATGTACTCTTGGCTACATTTTTATTTTGCCTTGAAAATGTGTAGCCTGATTGTAGCCTTTTTAGAGCATTTTGGGAGTTTCTGCCCCCTCCGTGCATACTCTGAAAATTAGGATGGGTATAAAAGAAAAGTATCATAACTACTTGTAGCTATGATACTTACGTTTTTCTTAGGTTTCTCTCTGATATTCATTTCAGAGTACCTAAAGCGGAGAGAGAGGGATTCGAACCCCCGGTACCTCTCGGTACGACGGTTTTCAAGACCGTTGTAATCGACCACTCTACCATCTCTCCAATGTGGAAAAGACTTCATGTGTTGGACAATTTTATATGTCGTTGTCTATTCTCTATTATATCAGAGAAACTTGCTTTCATGAAGTGAGTGCAAAGGTAAGAGAATTATTTTAGAAGACCAAATATTTTATTCTTTTTTTGTTTGAAATGTGATAAAGTAAGGGGACGAAGTAAAGAGACATAAATAAAGAGGCAAAAGAGGAGTTATAATATGTTCATTGGATACAAAGAACCCTTCGCTTTGTTGGGTTTAAAGGTTAAAGTATTCTTAAAAACAGTACATAATGTCGATCTTTATATTTCTGTTTATTTTCCTCGCCTTAAAATGTAGATTTCCAAAATCATCATGACAAGATAATCCACATTCTAAGGTGAGGTTGAGTTTTCTAATGAGTTTCTTTAGTAACAACTGTTTTAGTTTATACGCTCTTGTTTTATTAGTCTAAATTTCGATATATCTTCAGTTGTATGAAAATTTGCAAAACTTAAAAGTCTATCTTTGCCGTTTTCAAATCGTATGCTTTAGCCGTGAGTCTGCCTTTACCTTTGACAACGACCATACATTTTCCGAAAAAGGCTTTTCGTTTGTTGTCCTTGAAACGCTCGGTGGAGAATTGGCTTCCGTTGTCCACCCCCTCTATTGCTCCGTTGTCGGTTTCAAAAAAGAGTTGATTTTCAGCCCATGGGCAAAGGTTACCGTCTTTGTCCACTATTTCGGCATTGATAAATGTAAGCGATTCTTGGTTTGACATCGTGGCATTTGCAGCTCCTACGTCCCCACGCTGGCCGGCGTAGTCTATTGAGAGTCTGATATGGTCGGGAGCACCGGCCGTCTTAATCACCTGGCTGCGGACATCTTTTCCATTCTTTCGTGCAATCACTTTCACTTCGCCCGGTTCAAAGGTCACTCTCCACATTACATGATATTGATGTGAATCTTTTTTCCGGCGAATTCCCTGACTTTTGCCATTGACAAAGAGTTCCACCTCGTCAGCGTTGTTGTAGTAGCACCATAGGTCGATTTTCTGGCCGGGCAGCCAGTTCCAATGTGGGAAGAGATGGAGCACCGGTTTGGAAGACCATTCGCTTTGATACATATAGTAGATGTCTTTCGGGAAGCCTGCCAGATCGATGATTCCGAAGTAGCTGCTGCGTGCCGGGAAACCGTAGGGGGTAGGTTCGCCGATATAATCCCATCCCGTCCAGATAAATTGGCCGGCACAATAAGGAGTGTGTTTGACAATATCCCATGTTGCTTCATGTGTACTGCTCCATGGAGCATGCGTGTTGTCGTAGGCTGAACACATCATGGAAGGATCGGTGAACATTTTGTCCCAACGCTCGGGGGCAACGAATACACTATCGGAAGGCATCTTGTAGTAGCCACGTGTCTGTAATGCTGACACGCTCTCTGTCATGAGGAAAGGCTTGCCGGGAAAATTTCGGGGCACATCTTTCACCCACTGGCGATGGTAATTGAAGCCGATGATGTCGAGTGCTCCGCTCTTAAACAAATGATTGTTGGGATCAGGTTCATTGCATCCGGCAGTAATAGGGCGGGTCGAATCTAACCGTCTGATGATATCTGTCAGGTGTTTTGTCAGTATCGAGTTGGGTGTCATCTCCTTACCATGCGCCAAAGTCGACGCGTCATGGCCTGCATTGAGGATAAGATTGGCCTGTTCAAGCGTAAGTTCATCCGCTCCGGCACCGCTCCATTGTTCAAGCACCTCATTGCCGATCGACCACATCATGACACTCGGATGGTTGCGGTCGCGCAGCACGAGGTCGGAGAGATCACGCTCATGCCACTCGTCGAAGAAACGGGCATAATCATTTTTGGTCTTTTTACGACGCCACATGTCGAAACTCTCATCCATGACGATGAATCCCATCGTGTCGCACATATTCAACAGTTCCGGTGCCGGAGGATTGTGACTGCAACGGATGGCATTGCATCCCATGTCTTTCAACTTCACCAACTGTCGGTGGAGCGCATCTTCGTTGAGGGCCGCTCCCAGGCATCCGAGGTCGTGGTGGTCACAAACACCGTTGATTTTCAAGTTCTTTCCATTCAGCCAAAAACCGGTTTTGCTGTCAAACTTGAAATCGCGGAAGCCCGTAATGGTGAGCACCTCGTCAACAACTTGATTGTTTAAAATCACTTCCGACTTGACCGTGTAGACGTATGGCCGTTCTACCGACCACAGTTGCGGACGCTTTACCTTCAACAGTTGTTGCGGACTTCCGGTCATCATGGAAGCCACCACCTTTCCTGCAGCATCCATGACGGTATTGCGGTAGGCCGGCTTCTCTCCTTTGATAGCCTCATCGGCCATCTGTATAGCCACGTTGAGCTCACCTTTGGGTGTCGTCACCACATGCGTACCCCAATGGGCTATGTGCATCCGATGGGTAGTGGTAAACCATGTGTGGCGATAGATGCCACATCCGCTATACCAACGCGAATTGGGTTGGTCGCTGTTGTCTACCTTGACGGCCACCACATTCTCGCCACCCTTATTAATATAAGGTGTAACATCATACTCGAAAGAACTGTAACCGTATGGCCTGTGGCCCACCTCATGTCCGTTTACATAGACGGTGGAATTCATATAGATGCCGTCAAACTCCAGAAAATATCGCATGTCCGGGTGGCTGTTTTCCACGTTGAAATGTTTGCGATACCACCCGATGCCTCCCGGCAAGGCACCGCCTCCCGCCCCCGAAGGATTGGCATCAGAGAAGTCGCCTTCGATAGCCCAGTCATGGGGCAGGTTTAACCGTCGCCACGAGGTGTCGTCATAATCCGGTGAAGCCATTTTGGCATCGTTGCCTAACACGAACAGCCAGTCGCTGTCAAACAACCGGCGTTCTCTTGCTGTTGCACTCACGAGGCACAACAGCAAGAGAAAAACAGAGAGAGATTTCTTCATTATTTAAGTTTTACGATGATTTCCTTACCCGAATATTGAACGATTTGGCCCTTCACGCCATCAAGTTCAAGGTCTTTGGAAGCAACTCCCGGCTTACGGTAAACTATCTTGAAGCGACGGCTTTTCAACATCCCATCAAATTCTCCTTTCCGGTTGCCTATCGTCAATTTTTTGGCCTTGTCGTCATAGCCAAACTCTATTGTGGCATATTTACCCTTCTCATAGTTATAGTTGGTGCCCTCATCCTCATAGAGTGTGAATCCGCCATCCTTGCCGGCATAGACATAGAGCGTTATCAGCTCTGCCGGCTTCTCGTCGCTCCATTGCATTTCCGGGCCAAAAGGAATGATGGCACCTGCCGGAACAAACACGGGAATCTTCTCAAATGGTGCGTCGGCTGTAATGGTCTGCCCACCTTGATAATACTTGTTGGTGTAGAGGTCGTACCAGCCGGTTTGTTTGGGGAGATAGACCTGTCGGGTGCGCGCTTTGTATTCGTCCACCGGGCAAGCCATGAAGGCCGGCCCGAACATCCATTGGTTCTTGATGTTGTAGACATTGTTGTCGCCATTGAAGTCCATCACCAATGGGCGCATCATGGTGTAGTCCTTCAAATGCACCGCACCGGCCATGCTGTAAAGATAAGGCATCATACGGTAGCGCAGCTTGTCGTATGCGACGATGGTCTTATAGGCCGGGTGATTGTCGGGTGCAATGTTCCACACTTCGCGCAAAGGCCATTGTCCATGAGCACGATAGAGGGGGATAAAGCACCCGAACTGGTTCCAGCGGGTTTGCAACTCGCGCCATTCTTTCAGGTCTTCGTTTTCCTCTCCCGTTTTGTCAAAGAGCTGTTGGGCAGCCACATAGCGGTTTTCCACACAGAAACCTCCCTGATCCATGCCCCAGAAAGGCAAGCCACTGATAGAATAGTTCATACCCGCAGTCATCTGAGCACGCATGTCCTCCCACCGTGTGGCGATATCACCGCTCCAAGTGGCCGTACTGAAACGCTGTTCCCCGGCAAATCCGCTTCGGGTGAGCAGGAATACACGCCGTTCGGGATTCACCGATCGTTGCCCGTTATAGATGGCATCGGCATTCACGATGGAGTAGGCATTGAAATATTCGGTGCTCGTGCCGAGTGCCGTAGGGCCGGAGAGTTTTTTGCGATACCACATCGGTGTGCAGTCGCGCACATTGGGTTCACTGGCATCCATCCACCAGGCATCAATGCCATATTTATATTTCGAGTAGAGATTCTCATCCATTTGCCTCCAAAACATCTTGCGTGCACCGGCATCGTAGGCATCGTAAAAAGAGCCCATGTAGCCCAGCCAGTCGTAGATGGAGTCTTTCACGGCTTGATGATACATCCATCCGTTGGCATCGAGCTCCTTGTAGTTTTTCACCGTACAGTAGAATTTGGGCCATACGGAAATCATGAAGCGCCCGTGCATGGCATGGATACTGTCGAGCATGGCCTGCGGATAGGGGTAGCGAGAGGCCTCAAACGTGTGGTCGCCCCACGAATCGAGCTTCCAGTAATTCCAGTCCTGCACGATGTTGTCCACCGGAATGCGACGCTTACGGAATTCGTTCAGGGTCGATTCTATCTCCTGACTGCTCGTATAGCGTTCCCGGCTTTGCCAGAAGCCGAGCGTCCACTTCGGGAAAACCTGTGCCTTGCCGGTCAATGTGCGGTAGCCCGCAATTACCCCGTCTATACTTTTACCGGCAATGAAGTAGTAGTCCATGTCCTTGCTCATTTCGCTCCAGATGCTCAGTTTGCCCTGTTCCTCCTCGCTCTGTGGGACGGCAGCCCTCAGTCCGCAATAGCTCACGTCGCCATCGGGATACCAGTCGATGAGGATTTTAGTCTTGACACCTCTCTTCAAAGGGGCCGTGAACTTATAGCTGTTGGGATTCCAAGCTGTGCGCCAACGCTCCGGCACCACTTCTTTGCCATCGATATACACTTTCATGTAACCGGCATAATAGAGGATGAACCGATAAAGGTTATCAACGGGAGCTTCGAGATAGCCTTCGTAAGTCACGTGCGAGCCGTTCAGTTTGAAGCCTGCCGGCAGGTTGCCCACTCCGATGTCCTTACTGCTTCCGATGGCCAATTGAGGCAGGGCAAACTCATAGTAGATGCTGTCTTCTCCCCGCACCACCTTGTGGCCGTCTTTGGCAACATACGTTCCCGTGAGGCTCCCTTTCTTCCCATCCTTGTCATAAAGGGTGAAAGCGCGGTTCAGCTGCATGTAGTCGTTTGGATTGCCGAAGCGGCAATAGCTGTAGCTGTCCCACAGAATGCCGTAATTCTTGTTGCTGATAACGAAAGGTACGCTCACTTTTGTGTTGTATTGGAAGAGGTCTTCGTTCTTTCCTTTCATGTTCAGCTCTTCGCTTTGATGCTGTCCGAGTCCGTAGAAAGCCTCATCGGCAGGGCTGTCGAACAGCGCATGCCACGTCCACCCATGTTTTTGGGCTTCGGTCAGTTTGCCATCCACGCCGATTTCCCGTTCCGGAACGGTGAAGGGCTTGAAAGTCTTGCCTTTATCAGCTGTCTCTGCCAACAGCAACCGACCGTCTCCGTCATAGAAAGAGATGCGCCCCGTAGTCCCGTCCACCATGGCCTTCATGCCGTCTGTCTGCACAGTGATTAAGTTTTCCTGTTCCGAGACCTTGAATTTGGGCTGTGCCGTTTGAGGAACGATAATCAGACTTTGCTTGTCGGGAAAAGTCTGTTCGGCTGTCGCCTGCACCCGGATGATGCGGTTGTCCACCACCTGCAACCTGATGATATGCGGCCCGAAGTCCTTATGGTGGGTCAGAGGGATGGTGACATAATTGCCATTAGTGACATAACTTGCCGCGGAAGCCATTGTCGCCCCGGCAAAGAGAAGTGTCGATAAGAATGTTTTTAAGACTTTCATATAGTGACTTAGTATTGAGTTTCTCGTGATGGAAGTATCATGTTGTCCGGCATCAGATAGGGCCATAGAGCTTCTTGTATGGGCATACAGCTTTGCCATGATACTTATTTTCCCTGCCCGGAACGTTTCGGTCAGGGCGTTTTAGTAGAGTAGGGGAAGCGTGCTGACTGTCGGTCGGTGGATTCCCGACTCTCTTTGGTGTCTGGCTTGCTCCCTCCTGTTGCAGCATTTGGTTTTGCTCGGATAGGAAAGATATTCAACTCTTCTCCGAGCTCTCCCTTATCTTCAGTATCATCGGCACCACCTCTTGGTATATTTTGGGATCACCGTTGATATTTCTCATCAGCAATTCGCAGGCTTTCATTCCCTGTTCGTGGGCCTGATCCATGATGGCCGACAGGCGGGGGGTGACAAAGGCGGCCGTGTCTCCATCGGTGAAACCAATGATGGCAACGTCATCGGGGATGCGCAGGCTTGCCGCCTTGATGGCATCGAAAGCAGCGTAGGTGAGGATGTCGTTGAAAGCCAGAATGGCATCCGGCCGTTCCTCCCGTTGCAGCAGGTCAAGTGTGGACTTGCGAGCCACTTCAAAGTCTATTTTGCCGCACACCACCAGCGATCGGTCTATGGCGATACGGTTTTCGCGCAATGCTTCCAGATAGCCGTGTTTGCGGCGGCGCACCATGTCGAGATGGTTGGGGCCGCCGATAAATGCGATTCTCCGTGCCCCCTTGTCTATGAGGTGTTGGGTGGCTTCCTGTGCAGCCACATCGCCGTTGGCTACCACTTGGGAAAACAACTCCGGCAGGCAGGTGCGGGCAAAGAACACGAGGGGTATTCCCATTTTGTGCAGTTCGCGGAAGTGGCTGTAGTCCACCGTGTCCTGTGCCAGGCAGGCTATGATACCCTCCACGTGCATGTCAAGGAAGTTGTCAAGCAACAGCGACTCCCGTTCATGGCTCTCGTGGCTGTTAGCGCTTATCACCGAGTAGCCAGCCCGGGTAGCATAATCTTCTATGCCGTCGAGAACAGCAGCGTAATAGTGGGTCACCAGATTGGGCACAATGACCCCTATCACGCGGGGTGCCTCCTTGCGCAAACTCTGTGCAAAAGGATTGGGGCGATAATTTAACTCTTTGGCCAGAGCTTGAATCTTCGTTTTCAGCTCTTCGCCCACCTCGTGGCTGTTTCTGAGCGCGCGCGACACCGTCGCAATACTCACTCCAAGTCGATCGGCCAAATCCTTTAAGGAGGTTCTCCGCTGTTTCATCTGATAATTAACAATTTGCCAGTTAGTGACTACAAAGTTAATAGTTTTTTTTGAAAGCGCAAACGTTTACGTTAAATTTTCACATAGAACTGAACTATGGGTATAGAAATTACACTATCTTTGCATACAGAAAGGGTGGTGTTGTCATCCGACGATTTGAAAGACGGAAGATTCCAACCATTTCCACCGCTTTTAGTTGATACGAACATTGAGTAATGAATAGTTGATAATAAGTTAGTTAGAAAATGAGAGGCCTATGCTTGTCGTGAGACAGACATAGGCTTTATTGTTTTCCTGCCGGCAAAGGGTGTTTACCCACCTTGTCCTTGTGGGAAACTTCAAGAGCATATCATCTTTCATGCGGCATTCGCACAATTCGTTCAATTCGCCGAAGAATATAGATGTCGGCGAATTTTCCGAATGGAGCGAATGATTCATTCAAACCTCATTCTCATCAGTCGTTGAGAAATGCCGGGATAAAACGGTGGAGTGCAAATGGTCTCTTTTTCAAAAGCCGGCATCTTGCTTGGGCAACATGACCGTCACTTGATGGCCACATTGTCTAAACGCGGTTTGAGCAGCTTTTCCAAACTGCCCTTTCGGCTCTTGATGTTCCCGTGCCAGATGTATTTCTTCCCTCCCGTCGTGATTTCGATGTCTATTCTTTGCCGATCGTCATAAATCTTGTAGACAGCGTCTTTGTTTTTGAAACTCAGCGCCATTTCATTCGGATGATAAGTGAAGTCGGGAGCCTGATATTCGGTTTCGAGCGGATAGTAAAACTCTACGGTATTGTCGGCCTTTAGCACTGTGTAATAGAGAGTTCCATCATTTAGAGAGAATAGTATAATGTCTTTGTTCCCTTTGTCCACATGGAATGAGAGTATCTTCCTAAGACCTTCCTCCTCAAGGTCGATGGTCAATTCTGTGGTCTTTTTCATCTCCTTGCCGTCCCACTTTTGTTCCGTGTATTTTTCAAAAGGCCTGTCCCGCTGATCGTACTCGCATATTTCCACCGCCTTCGGCAGGTTGTTTTCCACGACAAATGTGGTGAACTCATGCCAGCAGCAGCCATCCTTGACCATCGTGTGAAGTGTCCGGTGCTCGGCATCTACACCGAACATGCCACAATAGTCCTCGGCCAGACTCGAAAATTCCGGACTGTAGCAAAATCCCTTGTCTGTTGCCAGATAGATCGAAAACGAAGGCCCGTTATAGCAACTGTTTTGCCCGTTCATGAGGGCGAAGTCTTTTTTGCCGTCGAAATTGTAATCTTCATAGAGTATGGTGCTGAACTCTCCGTATGGCCGTTCCGAGATATTGGCCACAAGCTTGCCGTCGTGGAGGTCACATAGGAGAGCGTCCGCATCTACGCCGAAGAGTTCCTTGTTGCTTTTTTTGTCGTAGATGGTCACACTCCCCGGGCTGGTCACCTCCGATGTATCGGAAATATATACTTTGCCGTAATATTTATCGGAGAAGCCGTCGACCTTGAAAGAGACTTGACTAAGGGCCGATACGCCCCAACAAATAAGGGGCAGGAGTAGAAATATCTTTTTTTTCATCATTGTGAGTCGCAGTTTAAAGGATGTCATACGGTTTGTTTCGTTCGTCTCACCGGTAATTTGATAACGCTTTGTGTGCGTGGATATTACCCACCTCCACGGCTAAATACCTTTCTTTGCCAGTAGTTTCATTTCATCAATCTTACTCCCGTTCCACATAAACCGTGGGGAAAGGCGTGTCATCGGATGCCCCATACCAAGAATACCGACAGTATATATCTCCCAAACCAGACAGATGACCACAAAGTTCCGAATAATCCATAGCTTTGATGCTGTCCATATCAGCTTTATTGGTAAATCGCACATCGAATCCCAACCAGCGTTTTTGGGCCTGCTCCTCGCGCAGCAAGCCAATGCAGCGGTTCACAAACTGCTTCATCACAAGGGTGTCGGTAGCTTCGTAGTAGACCACGAAATGCAAGTAGTTGATGTCCCCGGTTTCATCAGCGGGCAGTGCTACCGCATAGCGTTCGCCCGCCTTGAAAAGACGCTTCTTCAAGGCCTCGCTCTTCTTATATCCATCATGGATGTTGGCATAAGTGTCATAGAAGGGACCATATTGGGTGCACTGCATTCTGGCAGTAAATTCCGGGTGTCCCATAGGATAGAAACTGAGAAACTCATAGGTGCCACCATCACAGAAATGAGGAGTATGCAGGCTCGTCCAATAGACGAGATAGTCACCAAAGGGATATTCCCACACAAACTGCTCACGGCTATACCGTTCCTCCAAGTAGCTGTGGATCTGACGCTTCATGTCCTTCCACTCGTATAACCTGAGTAAGAAAAAAACTCCGACAGACATAGCCAAAAGACCTGATACGATTAGTATTTTCTTCATATTATTGAGTTAATACAGATTCTATATTGTTTATTCTTGCAAAGCAAGTCAGTCGTTATCGTCTATGTTGACAGCCCGGCGGATGAATTCCACCTCCGCGCTGCCGTTTCTGTAGACTTTGAAAAAGAGTGTGCCGTAGACGAACGACCGCACAAGCCGGTCATTCCACATCGCGGGTGTCCACTCCGGCATGTCGCCCAGCAGGCGGAAGGCTTCAGCTTCGAAGCCTTCTGTGGCATCGGCTGCCACCTCTATGTTGGAGATGCTGCCGTCTTTCTCCACCATGAACACCACATCTATCTTGGCGCTGATGCCCATTTCCAGCTCCGCCTTGGGATAATGCACCTGCTCGGTCAGATATTCCGACAGAGCCGCTTCACCTCCCGCGAACTGCGGCTGTTGGTCTGTCCAGCGGTCATACGACTCGTCGCCGTCGGCTCCCTTTGTCGGCGGGGCACTGCTGAACTTGGCAATTATGAAGCCATTGCCCCGTTTCTCCACTTTCACATAGTGGTCTCCATCAACGCCTGAGGTCTGCGAGTGGATGCCATACCATCCGCTTTTCCGGGTGACATATACCTCGTATTGAGGTTTCCATCCATTTTTCGGGGTGGCGTTGAACACTAAATCGTCTATCAAATTGTTGTTCAAATACAGATGTCTGCCTACTTCGGCCCAGTATTTCTTGTCAACGAAGTGGCGGATGAGGTAGCGCTGGTAGACCGGTGCATCCAAGTCAATGGTCAGTTTGGTGGAGAGATAAGAGCGATAGAAGTCCTCGATAAAGGTCACCGCATGTTTGTGTTGCTTCGGTATATGTATCACGTGGTGGTAGAAGATGGTGTCGGAGGCCGTTTGCCCCAGATCTATAGGAGTGATGTAGCCAATTTTGCGACGGCCGTCCTTGTCGGTCACCATGCGCACGGGGATGCGTTCCCATCCTGATTCACCACCGGTTTTGAAGCACACCATATACCAGCCGCCCTTCAATGGCACCACGCGCAGAGTCTTCTGGAAGTTACGGGGCACTTCTTGCGCCCGGATGGTTGCGTCGTAGTCGCCATCTGTCATCAGTATATTGTCTATCGCGGTTTCCGTGAGGTGGGTGGCATTCAGTTGCTCCCACCCGTCTTCACTCGAAACAGAGCCGTTGTTGCCCTTCACGTAGTATTCGCGGATAATCCGCATGTCGGCCGCCGTGTCGATTGTCGTTGTGTCTTGAGCGATTGCGAGACTGTCGCCGGAAGTCTCCGAAGTATTGAAACCACGACCGTGTCCGCGCAGCCAAAAGAAAAGGATAGCCCCAAGTGCAAGGCTCAAGAGGACTGAAAAGAGAATGATACGTTTTCTGTTCATATTTATGATGTTTGTTTTTATCTGTCGGTTATTGGGAAATCCTCTTCGGAGAAACCGGGAGTGTATATCACATGAAAGTGATCTCCGCATTCGGCATTGGCCTCAACCGGTTATTTCAACTTATCATTGAAGTCACCGATGACACCTTCGTCCATCTCCCGTCTGTCTATCATCACGATTCCCATCTCTCCGTTTATCTTGTTTTAGCATTGTCGGTGCGTTTCTTCGACCGCCTTTTGGGGTGATGCTTGTCATGGTCGTATTTGACGACCCACACAAACAAGGCGACTGTGACAATCAGGAGGGGCCAAGCCCACCATTCTGTGCAGCAGAACGCTTCTTTCGTGGTGGTTACAAGTTCACCGAAGCTGTGCCCGTCTAACAGAAAATTCACGAAAAGCAATCCAAAGAAAGCTCCCATCCCATTGATGGAAACCGAAGCCATGAGCTTCAATTTGTCGTTCCACGAAGCATTCCTCCCTCCCTTCTCCTCATACTCAAGCAGGAAAACAGAATAAATGGCCGGCATCAAGATAAAATAGACTCCTACGCCTTTGAGGTGGGGGAACAAGTAGGTACGTTGAAAGACCGCATGGACAAGCTCACTTTCTTTATTTAAAATCAGTACCAGGAAAAGCAGTCCGTAGGCCATCAACAATCCGAGCATATATCTCAACGCACTGTTGCGCATCCTGTTCAAGCATTGCTTTTTATAGACAAGCAGAATGACGGCACTTGCGCCTGCCAACAGGAAGAATATAAGTTGATATATAATAAGTGTCGCAACAGTATTCATGGTGTCATTAAATATAATATTCGGCGGCATCGACCAGCCCGGCGCGCAGGGCATACTTGGTAGCCTCATGCACCGTGTTGACGCCTAACTTGCGAAAGATGTTCTTCCGATGCGTGTTGACCGTATGGAAACTGGAGAAGCGGCGCTCGGCAATCTCGCGCGTGGTGAAACCCAGTGCTATCTCCTTCAGCACCTCCGTTTCGGTTTTGGTCAGTTTCACGCGCTCCTCTTCTTCATTCTGTCGAGGTGCAAGCAGCATCTCCGTCATTCGCCGGCAGATGAATCGTTCGCCACGAATGGCACACTCGATGCCCTCCCGGATTTCTTCGAGAGACGACTCTTTGAGCAAAATGCCGAACTGGCGGCTACTGGCAACCAACCGGCGGACGAAATCAAGACTGAGGTCTTCGCTGAAAAGAAGCCAGCGCGTCTGTCGGAAACGCTCACCGAGAATGAGGAGTTCTTCGACGTCGTTGATGTCGAAAAGCGTGTAGTCGAGCATCACCACGGCATCATCATCGGCCTTGAGTGCCTCCATCAGTTCCGCCTTGTCTTCGGTGTATTTAGACTCGGTTCCCGCAATGGCACTCACCACGTAAATGAGCCCGGCACGGGTGATGTCTTGTTTGTCTGCCAACAGAATCTTCATGTTTGCCTATAATTTGTTTGCAAATGTATTAAATAAATCCGTAATCAAGAAAAGATGTCATGAATTTTACGATGGTTTTTTGTCGGAAAGTTGCGATGCCGGTTGCAGCTTACCTTTAGGACAGTAGATGTTTGATGAGGGAGAAGCATACACGCATTGGCTACACGCCGACAATGATCGGTGAAAGTCTACTCCGCAAGACGCAGAAAGATAGCGAATAATATTAACAAAAGCACATCTGTAAAAACTCTCCAACCAGAACGGAAAACCGATTTTAAACTGCCGATAAAGCCCCTCGATTATCCCATTCGGGCCCTTCGTGTTTGCAAAAGAGCCACGGTTGAGAGCCGGAAGGGCCACAGTTGCATCGCAGCTGTGGCCCTTTTGCAAGCCTGTTGAGGCCCTTTTAGGCCCGTTTTCGGCATTGGGTCTATGTTAATAAAATTCAAATGGCTGATTGCCAGTGCTTTGAAAGCATCGCCAAAATTCGCCTATTTGCGTCCGAGTAGATTGTCGGTTGCAAATATCGCAATCTCAGGGGCCGAAAGTGAGTAAATAGTTTAACAATTCGTTTTATCCGGAATGTCTCCCTACGGCATATCGGCTAAGCCCCTTTTTGCCTTTTATGTCCTCTCTTTCAGTGGGAGCAATCATGGTGTCCTTCCCCTCCTTGGAAGATTGTGCCGGGGGAGTAGCCGGCCGGTAGGCTTTGTGTCGCCAAGCATTGAAAACAGGAGAGGCAAGACGGGAAATGGGAATAAGGAAGAGGTAAACCGCATTTTTATTTTGAATTGTCTCCAATTTGCATTACCTTTGCAGTAATATATGATGGTGTCCGGTGGAGCGGTGGGGTGTTCCCTTTACGCTTTCCGGTGCCGTTTGGGTTTTGACGAAAAGAAAAAGCAAATGGATATAGAAGCTGTAAAAGAGATTATCAGACAAGGCGACGGCCTGTCCAACACGCTGGGCATGGAGTTTCTCTCCACTCCCGAACCCGACATCGTGAGAGCACGAATGGAAGTCAACGATAGAAACAAACAGCCGTTCGGCTTCTTGAGTGGCGGGGCCTCGCTCGCTTTGGCCGAAAATCTGGCCGGTGTGGGCTCTATGGCACTTTGCCCGGGCAAAGTGTGCGTGGGCATCAGTGTGAGCGGTAACCACGTGAAGGCAATGGCATACGGTGGCGTGGTGCAGGCCACGGCCCATCTTCAGCACAAGGGGCGCACGCTCCACGTGTGGCATATCGACATCACCAACGAGGAGGGAGACCTCATCTCCACCGTGCAGGTGACCAATTATATCATCACGCCCCGGAAGAATGGATAGCTTCGCACTCTATCGGTTGCCCGAACAGCGGGAGTATGTGCGCATGAAACAGACCACGGGGAGCCCTCGAACGATCGGTTCTGTAGCCGAACTTGGAGAACAGAGGGGTTTCGTGATGGCCCCTTTCGCGGCTTCGGAAGATTGTCCGATCGTGCTCTTGGAACCCGATGAAGTGTCGGTATGCCCTGTGGGCGATGATGTGGAAGCGCACATTGAAGATTGTCCCGTCCGGGAGGATGCCGAACGCGCGTGTTATCAGGCCGACTTTGCCCGTTTCCATGCCCGTCTCAAGAGCGGTGAATTCCGCAAGATCGTACTCGCCCGTTGCAGCGAAGTGAGTTTGCGAGGGCCGGTCGATACCGAAAGTCTGTTTCTTCATGCCTGCCATCTCTATCCCCACCAGATGATAGCCCTCTTTTCATCGCCGCTCACGGGCACTTGGCTCATGGCCACCCCTGAAGTGCTGCTTGATGGCGACGGCTGTCGGTGGCGCACGATGGCATTGGCAGGCACGATGAAGACCGACGGGCCGTGGAGCGAGAAAAACCGGGAAGAACAACGCTATGTAGCCGGTTACATCATGGATTGCCTGACCCGGTATGGAGAAAATGTCAGCCGATCGGCCACTTATACGCGCTCGGCCGCCCGACTTTGCCATCTCTGCACCGACTTTGAGTTTGATTTGGCCCCCGGGTGCGGGGTAGGTGACTTGCTGGACGCGCTCTATCCCACACCCGCCGTGTGCGGCATTCCGAAAGAGGAGACGCGCCGATATATCTTGGACAACGAACATACGCCCCGCCTATATTACAGTGGTTTTCTCGGACCGCTCGACCCTGTGGGGGAGACCCATCTTTTCGTGTCGCTGCGCTGCATGAAAATCGGTGCCGGATTGCAACTCTACGCCGGCGGCGGTTTGCTCACCGACAGTCGGGAGGAGCGGGAGTGGGAGGAGACCGAAGACAAACTGAACACCATGCGTCATGTATTCGAATAAAGAGAATGTCAACATACTCACCTCGCTGCTCGTCGCCCACGGGGTGACAGAGGCTGTGGTGTGTCCCGGTAGCCGCAACGCGCCCATCGCGCACAACCTCAACGAGTGTCCGGACATCACGTGCCACCCCGTCACCGATGAGCGGTCGGCGGGTTTCTATGCCCTTGGCATGGCGCAATATACACACGCTCCGGTAGTGGTTTGTGTCACTTCGGGCACGGCCCTGCTCAATCTGGCTCCTGCCGTGGCCGAGGCTTTCTATCAGCATTTGCCACTTGTCGTGGTGAGTGCCGACCGTCCGGCGGCGTGGATAGACCAGCAAGACGGGCAAACGCTTCCGCAGACCGATGCTTTAGGGCGTTTCGTGTGTAAGGCCGTTTCGTTGTCCGAACCTGCCGATGGGCAACAGCGGTGGCATTGTAATCGTCTTGTGAACGAGGCTTTGATGGCCTGTAAACGGCATGGTGGTGGGCCTGTACACATCAATGTGCCCATTTCCGAGCCGCTGTTTTATTTCGATGTCGAACGGCTTCCGCATGAGCGGACCATTCGGATGGTGGAAGCGACGGAGGATGTCGGGTGTTACAGCGTGTTGGAAGAAACGTTTTTTGCCGCCAAACGGCCTATGGTGGTGGTAGGACAGTTGCAAGGCGATGAGGCGAGGTGGTTGGGCAAAACCCTGTGGGAACTGTCTTCCGAGGTGCTTGTGATTTATGAGTGTCTTGCAGCATCTGCTATCGAAGACGGCCGGTGGGCCTGCATAAGTTCAGAGAAACTGCCCCCTCAACATATAGATAAGGTGTTGGCACAAACCAGCGAAGCCCCCGATGACTATTATCCCGACTTCATTCTCTATCTCGGCGGTACGCTCATCAGCAAGCAACTCAAGCAGTTTCTTCGTCGGGCACCTCGTGCAGAGACGTGGATTGTGAACCGGGGAGGGGCTGTCTATGACACATTTATGAATCTCGCAGGCGTGATCGATGGGCGTGCAGGCTACATTCTGGAAAACACTGTCGTTCGTCTTCGGCAGAAAAAGGACCGGGGAGAACTCGCGTTCGATGCGGCCTATCATCACCGCTGGCATCAAGCTATTCGCGAAGCAGAACATGCCATGTCTCGTTTTGCGCCTTGCTATTCCCAACTTCTGGCCGTCAAGTCTTTCTTTGACTACATGCCGGCCAACTGTTATTACCATCTTCATGCCGCCAACAGCATGTCGGTGAGGCTTGTCAATATGTTTGCCACCGACCATGTATGGTGCAATCGCGGTGTCAATGGCATAGAAGGAAGTCTTTCTACGGCAGCCGGTTTCTCGCTCTTGGCCCATTGCGAGGTCTTCTGCATCATCGGGGACCTTAGCTTTTTCTACGACCAAAACGCGCTTTGGCCATCGTTGAGGCGCAATTTCAAAGTGTTGTTGTTGAATAACCATGGGGGTGGTATTTTCAGTTCGTTGCCCGGCCTGAAAGCGAGTGGGGCGCATGAGCGTCTGGTCTCGGCCCGTCACGGACTTTCCGCTGAAGGCATTTGCAGGCAATGCGGTGTGGACTATCTCTCTGCTTGCAATGAGGGAGAGTTGCTCCAAGGGATGGCCCGTTTTTTGGATAAAGGCAATGAGCGTCCGGTGGTGTTCGAAGTGTTTACCGATCCGGCGGAAGATGAGTGTGCCATGAAAGAGTATTATTAAACAAAATAGCTATGACAAGAGAATGGAAAAAGATTGAAGGGTTTGATTTTAAGGAAATCCTCTTCGAGGAATACAATCACATTGCGAAGATAACCATCAACCGGGAACGCTACCGCAATGCCTTTACACCGCTCACAACATGGGAGATGGGTCAGGCTTTCAGCTATTGCCGCGAAGCGCAGGACATCCGTGTGGTCATCCTTACGGGGGCCGGCGACAAAGCCTTCTGTGCTGGCGGCGACATGCACGTGAAAGGGCGGGGAGGCTATGTAGGCTCAGATGGTGTGCCCCGTCTCAATGTGCTTGATGTGCAGATGCAGATACGGCGCCTTCCGAAGCCCGTCATCGCCATGGTCAATGGCTATGCCATTGGCGGCGGACATGTGCTTCACGTGATGTGCGATCTCACCATTGCTTCCGAGAATGCCATCTTCGGACAGACGGGGCCTAAGGTCGGTTCTTTCGATGCCGGCTTCGGTTCTTCCTATCTCGCCCGCATGGTGGGACAGAAGAAAGCGCGCGAAATTTGGTTTCTGTGCAAACAATATTCCGCACGGGAGGCCGAAGCGATGGGGATGGTGAACAAGGTGGTGCCGTTAGTGGAGTTGGAAGACACGTGTGTAGAGTGGGCGGAAATCATGATGGAACGCAGCCCGCTGGCTCTCCGCATGATCAAGGCCGGCCTCAATGCCGAACTCGACGGGCAGGCCGGCATTCAGGAATTGGCCGGTGATGCCACCATGCTCTATTACACCATGGATGAAGCACAGGAAGGAGGCAGGGCCTTCCTTGAAAAACGGAAGCCGGACTTTGGCAAGTATCCGCAGTTTCCGTGATTTGATAAGGCTTATAGGCCCAATAAGGCATATTGGGCCTATAAGCCCTATAATCTAATAACAAACTAAATATTAGCGATGACTAAAGAATTCTTGCCATTAAAGGGTAATTATCGCAACCTGATAGCTTATCAAAAGGCGGAATGCATCTATGACATTACATTCTATTTTGCCCATCATTTCTTGGAAAAAGGCGACAGGACAGTTGACCAAATGATACAGGCCGCCCGCTCCGGCAAGCAAAATATTGCAGAAGGAAGTGCTGCGTCTACCACTTCTTCTGAAACGGAAATTAAGTTGATGAACGTTGCCAAAGCCAGTTTGCAGGAGCTTTTGCTTGATTATGAAGATTATCTGAGAGTGAGAGATTTGGTGATATGGGAGGTCGGTGATGCAAAGGCTAAAGCGGCAAGACTGTATTGCTCGCGAAACAACGACTCGGCACGTTATCGTAAAGCCATTCAAGTGCGTTCGGCCGAGACCATTGCCAATATTGCCATAACGCTTATACATCAGGAAGACGTGTTGTTAAGAAACTATATAAGTCGCATTAAGACCGATTTCCTGAGGCAAGGAGGTGTTAGAGAGCAAATGACAAGAGCGAGAATAGATTATAGAAATACGCATCATTAATACTTAGTATGAGCTATCGGATAGATATTTCGGAACAAACGTTCCATTTCAAGCAGCCGGCGGGAACTTCCCGTGGGGTGTATCAGACAAGGCATAGTTACTTCCTTACCCTGTCGTCTGACGAGCAGCCGGGCATTGTGGGAGTAGGGGAGTGTGCCCCTTTGCCCGATTTAAGTTGCGACACCATACCCGAATATGAGAAAATATTGGAGGAAATGTGCCGCCTTGTGTCACAGTTGGGGACGATACCCTATGACATGCTGCGCCCCTATCCTTCTATGCTCTTTGGTCTGGAGACTGCCTTCGCGCAGTTTAAGGCTAAGGGGAGCAAGGCTCTTTTTGATACTCCTTTCGGTCGCGGAGAAGAAGGCATCACCATCAACGGACTTGTGTGGATGGGTACTTTCGACGAGATGTATCGTCGGTTGGAAGAAAAACTGCGGTTGGGATTCCATTGTGTGAAGTTGAAGATAGGGGCCATAGACTTTGAACAAGAACTCGAACTGGTGCGGCATATCCGTGAGGCGTTCACAAAAGAACAGATAGAGTTGCGGGTGGATGCCAATGGCGCTTTTACAACCGATAATGCCATGAGACGGCTGGAAGCACTGGCGCGGTATGACATTCATTCCATCGAACAACCCATCAGGCAACATCAGTGGGCGGATATGGCAAAGCTTTGCCGGGAGTCTCCACTGCCGATAGCTTTGGACGAGGAACTTATCGGTGTGAACCTGCAAAGCATGAAAGCCGCTCTGCTCGAAGAGATTCGCCCACAGTATATTGTCCTCAAACCGAGTCTGCACGGAGGGGTGTCCGGTTGCACGGAATGGATAGACCTTGCGAGGCCACTCGGTATCGGAAGTTGGATAACTTCTGCCTTGGAGAGCAATGTTGGGCTGAATGCCATTGCGCATTTCTGCGCTGCAACTTACGGCCCTCATATCACCATGCCGCAAGGGTTGGGCACCGGACAGCTCTTCACCGACAATATTCCCATGCCCCTCTGCATCGAAGGCGACAAGTTATGGTTTAAACAAACGGACGGCAATCAATGACGCAGGAAGAGTTTTTGGAAGAGTGGAACAATGATTCCGACAAGTTGTTGGTGCATACCAGCGGCTCCACAGGTAGTCCCAAGCCTTTGTGGGTGGAGAAACAGAGAATGTTGGCTTCGGCTCGCGTCACGTGCGACTTTCTTGGTTTGAAGTCCGGAGACACGGCCTTGCTCTGTATGTCTTTGGACTATATCGCCGGCAAAATGATGGTTGTGAGAAGCATTGAGCGCGGGCTGCGTTTGATTTCTGTACCCCCGAGCGGTCATCCATTGGCTACATTGGTGGGCAGAGTGGCCGCCCCCGTGTTTGCAGCGATGGTACCCATGCAGGTGTATAATTCCCTCCAAGTGCCCGAGGAGCGGAAAATGCTCCGCGAAATCCGTCATCTCATCATCGGTGGAGGGGCCATTGAAGACCGACTCGCCCGCGAGTTGAGATTTTTTCCGAATGCCGTGTGGAGCACCTATGGCATGACCGAGACCCTTTCTCACATAGCCCTCCGGCGATTGAGCGGCCCGGGAGCAAGCGAATGGTATGAGCCTTTCGATGGCGTGGAATTGTCGCTCACTTCCGATGGTTGTCTTGTGATCTGCGCACCGGCTGTTTGCGACCATCCGTTAGTGACCCATGACAGGGCCGAATTGCTCCCTTCCCATCGAAGCGAAGGGGCGAAAGTGCGTTTTCGGATACTCGGCCGCAAGGATAACGTGATAGATTCCGGAGGCATCAAAATTCAGATTGAAGAAGTGGAAAAAGCCCTGCGGCCTTTTCTGCGTATGCCTTTCCTGATAACGAAAAAGAAAGACGCGAAGTTTGGAGAGGCTGTTGTGCTTCTCACCGAGCAGACCGATATGGCTGACATGGCTGAAATCTGCATGAACGCCTTACCTAAATATTGGGTTCCCCGTGCGTATATCCATGTGGAAAAGATACCTCTCACCGAAACGGGGAAGCCCGCCCGTGCCGTAGCTGAAACGCTGGCTGCGCGGTCGGCATCGGGTGTCACCCTTCCCTGAAGAAGTCGAGGGCTTCTTTTACCTCCGCTTCCTCCACCGTTTGATTGATTTTGATGTCACCGATGCCCCCCAAAAGAGTCACATTGATTTCGTTTCCGCGGTTTTTCTTGTCATGATGCATGAGTGCGATGAGTTCATTGTAATCATCGCAAGTGATACCGAGTATTCCGTAATATTCGCGGATGAACTCTACCGTCTGTCGCAGCTGTTCTGTTGGGAACCCTGTTTTGACAGCACTCAAATAGAGCTCTGCTATCAGGCCGAATGCTACAGCGTAGCCATGAAGTATCGGAGTGCGCTTCAAGGCCCAGCTCTCGAAAGCGTGGCCGAAGGTGTGCCCGAGATTCAAAGCCTTGCGGAGTCCTTTCTCCGTTGGGTCTTCGAGCACGATGCGCTCCTTCACTTTCACCGAGTCGGCCACCATCTTTTGCAACTGTTTGAGGTCGGGGTGATGCAAATCGTAGTTCATCAACTCGGTCCACATGTTTTTATTGGCTATGAGACCATGCTTGAGCATCTCGGCATAGCCGCTGCGGATGTTCTTCTCGTCGAGCGTTTTAAGGAAATCAGTGTCGAGAATCACAAACTTGGAATCGTTGAACACCCCTATTTCATTCTTCAACCCGTTGAAGTTGATACCCGTCTTTCCACCTACTGAGGCATCCACCATAGCCAGTAGGGTGGTGGGGATATTGATAAAATTGATGCCCCGCTTGAAAGTGGAAGCGGCAAACCCTCCGAGATCAGTCACCATGCCGCCCCCCAGATTGATAAGCAGCGAGTGGCGTGTGGCTCCTCCTTTGCCGAGCATCTCCCACACGCGGGCTATCGTGTCAAGGTCTTTATGTGAGTCGGAAGCCCCAATGGTGATCATCCGAGCATTCTTCAAGCTCAGAAATCTGCTCATGACGGGCCAACATTCCCGGAGTGTTGTTTCGTCGGTCAGAATGAATATTCCGTCATGTTCACATTCCGAAATGGCGGTGGTCAATTCGCTTTTCAGACTCTTTGAGATGATAATCCTTTGTTCCATGCTTGCTTCTACTGATAAATCCATTGGCAAAGTTAGCTTTTTCCGTTAAATGTGCAAAGTTTTATTCCCTTTTTCTCCCATTCCGTTAAACTATTTTTCTCCCCTCCCGTCTAAAAGAGCATAGTAGACATTGATAAACAGCTTTGATGAAGAAAACATTATTATTGACCGTACTGCTGCTGGCAACAATCGTTGTGAATGCACAGGACAGGTTCATCAGAGGGACAGTGGTGGATCGTGACACGCAGGAGCCCATGATGCAGACCACCGTCCAACTGCTCAAGACCGACAGCACGTATGTGGGCGGGGCCATTACGGATGAGAAAGGACTCTTCCGCATCACGGCACCGGCTGACGGAATGTATCTTTTGAAAATCTCAAATGTGGGCTATCAGACCACCGTGAAGCGTGTAGAGATATCCCATGCAAAGGATTTGGATATGGGAAAGATTGTTGTGGGTGCCGATGCCGTCATGCTCAAAGGGGCTGTGGTGACGGCCCAGGCACAAAAGGTGGTGCTCAAGGAAGATACCTTTGTTTATAACTCTGCAGCCTTCCGCACTCCCGAAGGTTCGACGATAGAAGAGCTGGTAAAGCGGCTTCCCGGTGCAGAGGTAGACGACAACGGGACCATTAAAATCAATGGTAAGGAGGTGAAGAAGATACTTGTCGACGGCAAGGAGTTTATGGTGGGAGACACCAAGACGGCTTTGAAAAACCTGCCCACCTCCATTGTGGATAAAATCAAAGCCTACGACGAGCGCAGCGATCTCTCCCGGGTGACGGGCATAGATGATGGTGAGGAGCAGACCGTGCTTGATTTTGGCATCAAACCGGGTATGAACAAAGGTGTGTTTTCCAATATTGACCTCGCCGCCGGAACGCACGATCGCTATGCCGAGCGCATGATGGGTGCATGGTTCAACGACAAGCAACGTCTGATGCTTTTTGCACAGGCCAACAACACCAATGACCGCGGTTTTCCCGGAGGTGGCGGTCGGGGCCATTTCGGGGCCGGCAGGCAGGGACTCAACGCCTCGAAGATGGTGGGAGCCAACTATAACTATGAGGAGAAAAACAGGTTGAAGGTGGATGCGAGTCTGCGTTGGAACCACTCCGATGGCGATGCCTATTCCACGACTTCGGCAGAGAATTTCGTCAGTCGTGTAGGGGCATTCTCCAACAGCGTCCGCCAGAACTACACACGTAGCAACAGTTGGGACGGTCGCATGCGCCTAGAGTGGCAGCTCGACACGCTGACCGACATCATGTTCCGCCCCTCCTTCACGTGGAGTACGGGCGACGGGCGCGCCCATCGTTTCTCGGCCAGCTATAACGACAACCCCTATCTCTATGTGACCGCACCTCTCACGGCGGAGAGCATCGCCAAGTTAGCTGCCGACAGTCTGATAATGAACACGCAAGATAACAATAGTATCAGTTACAATAGCAGCAACAGCCTGCGTGGTATGTTGCAATACAACCGGCGGTTGGACAGCGGTGGCCGCAATTTCACTCTCCGTGTGGATGGCAGCTACGGCAAGACTGACGTGAGAAGTCTTTCCACTAATGCCGTGCATCTGTATATGGTGCGAAACGCGCTTGGTCTCGATTCCACCTATCAGACCAACCGCTACAGTCTCACCCCGACACGCAACTACAGCTACAGTGCCCAGGCCACCTACAGCGAACCACTTTGGCGGGCCACTTTCTTGCAGTTGAGCTACAAGTTCACCTATAATTATAGCAAGAGCGACCGCGACACCTATGATTTCAGCAATCTTGGTGAAGGCTTCTTTTCGGGTTTGACGCCGGCCTACAGAGGCTGGGACAGCTATCTCTCCCGGCTTCCCCATCCGCTTGACTATTATCTTGACAACGATTTGAGCCGCTACTCCGAATATCGCAACTATATCCACGAGTTGCAGCTCATGCTCCGGCTTGTGCGTAAGAAGTATAATCTCAATGCGGGCATTATGGTGCAGCCGCAAGAGTCGAAATATCTGCAAGACTATCAGGGCATCCATGTGGACACTACGCGCACGGTGACCAACTTCTCGCCGACATTCGATTTCCGCTATCGTTTTAGCAAAGTGAGCAATCTGCGCATCAACTATCGTGGCACCACGTCGCAACCTTCGATGAGCCAGTTGCTCGACATCACCGACGACAGCGATCCGCTCAATGTCTCTAAAGGTAATCCCGGCCTGAAACCCTCGTTCACCAATCGGTTCCGACTGTTCTACAACAACTACATGGAGCATCGTCAACAAGCTATCATGACCTTCGTCAACTTCTCAACCACCCGCAACAGCATAGCCGACAAGGTGACCTACGATGAAACCACGGGCGGACGAACCACCAGGCCGGAGAATATCAACGGTAATTGGGATGCAAATGGTGCGTTTATGTTCAACACAGCCATTGACTCTGCGGGCTATTGGAATGTGAATACCTTTACCAATGTCAACTTCAACAACTATGTGGGCTATTTGAGTCTGAATAGGTTGAGTGACTCGCAGCGCAACCGCACTCGCACACTCATGCTTGGTGAGCGACTTGCCGGAGGCTATCGCAACGAGTGGTTGGAGGTGGAACTCGACGGCTCGTTCAATTACACCCATGCCCGCAACCAGCTTCAGTCGCAGAGTGATCTCGACACTTGGCAGTTTGCCTACGGAGCTACGTTGAACCTCAGTCTGCTGTGGGGCATGCGGCTCTCTACCGACATGCATCAGAACAGTCGGCGGGGCTATAGCGATGCTTCGATGAACACAAACGAACTGGTGTGGAACGCACAGCTCTCGCAGGGGCTTCTCAAGGGTAACGCCTTAACGCTGAGCCTGCAACTGTTCGACATCTTGCACCGGCAGAGCAACTTCAGTCGCACGATCAATGCCATACAGCGTGCTGACACCGAGTACAACAGCATCAACAGCTATGCTATGTTCCATGCCATCTACCGGCTCAATCTCTTCGGAGGTAAAGAAGCTCGTGAACAGATGCGCAGGCCCGGTGACGGTCGCCGACCCGATTTTGGCCGTCCTGAATTTCGGGGAGATCACGGTGGCTTCGGTGGCGGAAGGCGTCCCGGTGGCGGAGGCTTCGGAGGGCCAATGATGTAGCCATATATGCGACAAATCCCTGCAAGGCAGCCATGCCTGCAGGGATTTGTCCTTTTGTCAATCTAAAATAACACCTATTAAGATAGCCTCACGGCCGAGTTTTTAGGTTCTGTCGTTAACCATTATGTTTTATCTGTTATCAATCTTCTTTGTTATTGTCGACCTGACAGTCTATCCGATACTGATTTGTCGGGCTATCTTCTGTTCTTCCACCTTCACTTTGGGCAGTTCGATGGTAAGCACTCCGTCGGCCACACGGGCTGCAATCTTTTCCTTGTCCACATCTTCGGGCAGGATGAGTGTTTGTTCAAACTTTGCGTAGGCAAACTCGCGACGTAAGTAGTGTACCTGTTCTTGCGCCTGTTCGCGCTTGTTCTCCATTTTAATAGTGAGGTCGCCGTCAGCATTGATGTTCACATCGAAGTCTTCTTTGCGCATACCCGGGGCAGCCACATCCACGACATATTTGTCTTGAAACTCCCTCACGTTGATAGCGGGAGCCGTGGCATTAGCTTTCGGCATGTTGGCAGCGGTGAAAAAGTCGTTGAACACTTCGGGAATCCACGAATTTCTATAAGCAGGTATCATAGTCTTGTCTCCTATTTGTTTAAAGGGTTTGTATATTCTTTCCTTGCTACGCGGAGGCGGCTGCTTGTGACAGACATTGCCTTGGCGTTTACGTATGATGGTATTGCAAGTTACATACCAATGTGGAAAATGCGCCATATTGTCACGAGATAAAGACAATATGGCGCATTCGGTGTGCTCTTTTGTTATCTAACGACCATTTTCTTTCCTTGTCGGATATATACACCCGGGCATGTGGGAGGAGCTATGTGCCGTCCTTGGAGGTCGTACCACTTGGCCGAATCAGGGCTATTGAGGGTTTCCCGGAGGTTGCTGATGCCGTTGGTGACTGATGCCACGGCAGGCTCACTGAGCGCACCGTATTCATTTACGGCCTGCACCCTGAAAAGTTTTTTGTCTTTGTCACCCATGCGTGCGGCTACATCCAGCGAGGTTTCGGTGGTGAAGCCTATTACCTCGTAGCCTTGGCTTATCACGTAGCAGATGGCATAGTCGACGGCATTCCATTTCAGTTTGCCGTCTTCAAGCAGTGCTTTGGGGGTAACACAAGGCTCGGTGAGCAGTTCGGGTTGCCATCCATCGTCACCGCCCAACACATTCTTCACCGTATATTCGGCAGCCTGTTGGGCTGTAAGTACGGCGGTAGCACTTTGCCCCGTCACCCTATTGCCGCCGGTATCAGTATAATAGTATTCGGTGATGCGGTGGGAGAGGTCGATGGGGTTGCCTTTGCCATCCATTGTGTTGTATTCGGCCCAAAGTGCAGGCAGTCCTCCCATCGTGGGATACCACCCCGTAGCGGGAATGCTCACCTCGGCCCGGGTGTTGATAAATACGGTCTTGGGCCTGTCATGCCACGGCCGCCCCAACCACACGCTTGTTTCCTGCGGAGTGCCGGGGGCGGTGATTACATTGTTCATAAACACATAGCCCCATGTTGTTGAAGGTGCATGGTTGGGGGCAACGATATAGCCTCCGTCGCGGCGCACGATGTTGAGAGTGTCACGGTCGAAGTAGATGTTGCCTTGCCCGTAGATGAAGTCCACGGCCCCCTCTATCCAACAAGCCTTGCAATATTGGCGCAGATTGGCTTTCGTAGGGGTGAGCCACGTGTCTTGATAGGACAACAGACCACACTTGTTGAGCACTACACGGTCACCCTCGGTGTAAAGTGCCAGTGCCTGCGGGCCGGCTTTTTTCTCATATCCCCACGAATTGATGAAGTTGATACCCTCAAAATAGAGGTTGGACGCCTTGGCATTGAAAGTGCATCCGGCCGCCACATTGTAGGCGTTGTCACCTCCCGACAGTCGGCTGTCACTGATATTCACGAGGTTGCGTTCTTGACCGATGAGGTGGATGTAGGGCTTTTCGACCGGTATCTCGTGGTGTCCGGTGTAGTTGCCTTTTTTCACGAAGATGAGCCACGGCCGGGTTCGCCCGGCGGGAGCATTGTCGATGGCTGCTTGTATGGAGGTATAGTCTCCCGTGCCGTCTTGTGCCACCACGGCATCGTAGAGTCGCGGTTCCGGACGGTGGCGTTCCATAGTGGTGAAAGTGAGTGTGATGCCCCCGAAAGCATTGCCGTTACGGTCGGTGATGGCACCTGTGGGGAGATTGAAAGTATAGTTGGTGGCATATTTCAGACCGCTATATTTGAATAGGACAGTCTTGCCACTGACAGTGGGCGTGAGCTTTTCCGAACCGAGTGTGGCCACAGCATTGTCGGTGACGGCTATTTTCTTGTCGAATGTGAGTACGATGCTTCCCGAAGCAGATACTCCCGTGGCCTTATTGGCAGGATTGGCAGTCATGAGTCGGGGAGGCGTGGTGTCAGATACTGTTTGGGCATCGGCCGTAATGAAAATTTCTGCAATGGAGGTTCCGTCGTAGTCGCTGGTCACACCGGTGAGGGCAGAAGTGTAATCGGGAATCCAGCGTACGTACACGCGTTCCCGGTCGTTGGCCTCGGCCGGCAGCTCGAAGGTCTGTGCATCCCATCCGCGATTGGGCAGTGAGAAGCGGCCCACATCCGTATAATTTGTGCCGTCAACGGAATATTGTTCTATCATTGTGGAGTAGGCATTGTAGTCATCGCCGAGTGCATTGGCCACTTTGATATTGCTGTACCCTTTGGTGGAGAAGGAGATTTCAAAATACCACTTGTCGGCTAACATTTTCCAGATTCGTGCACCGTATTTTCCGTTTTGCATACCTTTTTGTGCGCCGAGGGTCAGCCAACTTGTAGTGTTTCCGGCCTCATTGCGTAAGCTTAGCAGGCCGGCATTCTCAGAGTCGCTCTTGTAGTCGGCTGCTCGCTCGCTGCCCGGTTGGTCGTTATAGAGATCCCACCCCACGATGTAGTCGGTGGCCGAAAAGTCGGCTGTGAGCTGTTTTTCACTGTCCATTTTTATCAATCGTTCCGGATTTGTGGACTTGTCTTCCCATCCCACAAAGGTGAGAAGGGGATTGTCATGTGCCGTGAGCTTCACGTCGGTGCCTTCCTCGTAATAGGGTACACCGTCAATGAGGTGTCCTTCCGGCTCTATGCTCACGAGGTTTTTGCGTGCCCCTTCGGTCAGCGTGAGGATGAGTGGATGGGTATTGTTGTGGATGTAAGCGGCTGTGAGAGTGGTATTGGCACTCATGTGGAAAGTGTAGGGATTGGCCGTTGAAACCTCCTTGCCCTTGGCATCAATCCATGCGGCGAAGTGATATCCGAAGTTCTCCGAAGCAGTGAGTGTAACGCTTGTCCCCTCATCATAGCGGTCGGCAGTAGGGGTCACTGTTATGTTGCCGGCAGCAGCGTCGGTTGTGGTGGCGGTCAGTGTGTAACTTGGCACATTGATTATTGTGCCACTGAAATTGCCCGTAAGCACTACGTCGCGTATGCCATATTGCTTGTTGCCGGGCAATCCGAATATGTGTACCTTTATATATACAGGCTCACCGGTAGTGACCAGTCCGCTGATGTCATAGCTCCAGTCGGAGAAATGCCCGTTGGCATTGTCGTTGTTGCGGTTGGGTTTTACGTTCTCGGCCAGCGTGAGTGTGTTGCCGCCAGCCGATGCGGTGATGGTCATCTGTCCTCCGTTTGTGCCGAATCTGGCAGCTTTGAGCGCAAGTTTGGTAGGGGTGAACGTGAGTCCTTTTTTCGGAGTTACGGAAAAAGTGACGGCATTGCTCTCGTTGGGTTCTCCCACATTCGACGTGAGGGGTTGGAGTTTGTAAAACGACATATTGTCGATGGATTGTGGTGCAGTGGCCTTGAGACCACTGCCCAGTGTCATACCGGTTGTTGAGGTCAGGCCGTCTTGCGACAAGACAGCAGTCGTAGGACTTTCCTGTCCCTTGTCGAGTGCCCATGTAGCGGTGACACCCGTCTGTGCTGCCAATGTGAGCGGCAAACAGCAAAGGGCTGCCGTGATGAACAGCAGCAAATGGCGAAATTGTTTCTTCATGCAGATTGATGTTTGTTGATGGTTATTTGTTTGGGTTATTGTTTATTCCGGTGGTTGTGAGCGGCCTTTGTGGAAGGAGGAGATGGGACGGTCTCCAATGATATGCCTGAAGTTGTCTTTCACGGATTGGCTGTCGTTGGATGCACATTCGGCTCCTTTGTCAGCCTCACATGGGAGGCCAATATGCCATTGTCTTTCATGAGTTGGGCTGCCAGACGGGCAATGAGGGTGGCTCCGGTGGCATTGAGGTGGGTGCTGCCATTGCCGTCGCTCAGCAATGTGTGGCATTGGGTGTCACCATAGCTGAGAAAGAGGTGGCGGGTGGCTTCGGTGAGGTCGAGAAACGGCACTTTCATTTCTTCGGCCACCTGTCTCATTTGCCATACGTAGTCCATGGTATGGTCATCGGCCGGTCTCTTTTGGGCGGTCTTCAGACCGTTGGAATCTATGTAGTTGAACTTGTCGCCCAAGTCGTGCCGACCATTGCGACGGATGTCGTGGGCATCGAAATACATACGGCATATAGGGCTGACGAATACAGGCGTGCAACCGGCTTGGCGCGTCTCATTAACATAGCGCCGGAGATATTGCTTGTAGGTGTCGAAAGGTGTTGTCCCCCGATAGTCCACTGCCCGGGCTGCACTATCGTTACCCATGTACTGATAGTAGGCGATGAGCGAATCGCCGTCGGTTCCACCGGTTTTCTCATCGTTGTGGGCAAATTGGATGAGCACGTAGTCACCGGCTTCCATCTGTCGTTTCACGCTTTGCCAGTAAGCTGCCTCCCGATAGAAACTCTTGCTGCTGGCACCTCCTTTGGCCCGGTTGTTCACCGTCACTCCCTCCAGAAATAATTGCAGATACTGTGCCCATCCGCGCGTCACGCGGTTTTCTTCGTAGTTGGCCATGGTGGAATCACCGATGGTGTGTACTTTGATACCTGCCGTGGGGAGTGAGAGCATCAGTCCCACGCCAATGGCAGTTAAAGATTTGAAGTTTTTCATCATGCTTGTTTTAATAGATTGTCAAGTTATGTTTTTGTGCAAAGGTAATATGGAAACTGCGATGGGGAGGGGTGATATTATGGAAAATGTGGGGGGCTTTTGTGTCATGATGCAAGTTTCTCCGGGCTTTGCGTGGCAGTTGGGGGAATGCTGAAGAGTATAGCGCGAAGCATACACGGAAAATGAAAAAGGCTTACATGGTTTTCAGGCATAAAAGTATAGTGGTGGCGTTGGGCTGTCCGAAAAAAATAAGAATGGGGGACTTTGCTTGTCGGGGAGGCCGAATGAAAATGTGAAACGGGCACACTTGGACGCCCGCTCGGGCCGATCGGCGATGCCGGTGTGCCCCTTTTACACGACCATTCGGGCCTGATGATACCCACGGAAGGGGCTGTTCCACCTTTGGGGAAGTAGGGAACTGAAAAAAGGGAGCATTTGTGTGCTCCCTTGGCTGTTGCAAAGATAATATAAGAAAGGTGGAAATACAAATTGGAGGTGAATAATTCTGACAAGGCTCACAGCCGTTCATCAGTTGGTGCGGTGCGTCCTGCCCGGTAGTCGGATGGAGATTGGCCAACGGAAGAGCGGAATATTTTCCCAAAATATTTTGGGTCGTTGAAGCCGCAACTGTAGGCTACCTCGGAGATGGAGTTGTCGGTCTCGGCAAGGAGTCGGCAGGCATGCTTGATGCGTGCCTCGCGCAGGAATTCGGCAGGCGTGATGCCCAGTAACTGTTTCATCTTTCGGTTGAGACCCGAGCGAGAGGTGGCGGTGGCTTCTGCCATGTCTCCAATATTGGCTTCGGGGTCGGAAAGGTGGCTCTCGATAAACGACACCACACGCTTCATGAAAGCGTCATCGGCTGTCGAGAGTGAGGGTGAAGGTGGCGGGACAGCCGGTTGGGGGGATGTTTCTACGTGGGAAAGGGTGGAGGAAGATGGTGTTTTTGAAGCGTTGGCATGAAGCAAGGCAAGATAGGCTTCAAGAGTTTCGTGCTGCAAGTGGCGTATGCGGCGTATGTAGTACCACGTGTAGATGCCCCCACCCAGCAGACTTATGATGCAAAGCAGACCGAGCAGGTGAGCCCACCAAGTTTCGGAAAACCGTGGTTCTACTTCGATTCGGAGCGTGTAGATATTGTTTACCCAAATGCCGTCGGCATTGGTACTCTTGAGTTGCAAGGTGTAGTTACCGGGGGCAAGGTCGGGAAGGGTGAGCCGGTGGTTATGTCCGAGCTGCGACCATTTGTCTCCCGTGTGCAGACGGAAGGCATAGTTGATGTTTTCGGGAGCGCGCAGGTCGAGAGCGGCAAACTGGAGGGTGAGATTTCGCTCTTCGGGTGGCAAGGTGAGTGAGCGCAGTCGGGACACGGCATAGCGCATTGCACTTTGGCCGGTCTGCACGCCCGTGAGCAGCAGTCGGGGAGTATAGGTGTTGCGATTCAATATGGAGGGTTGCAAGGTGAATGCTCCATCTTGCAGGCCGAAGAGCCAACGGCCGTCGGGCAGCAGGAGAGGATGGGCTTCGGAGAAGTGGTACCGGTTGTGGAAGAAACTCTGGTCGTAGTTGCCCACTGTGCCATTATCCGGATGGAGCACCATGAGCCGGTTGTTGCCTACAATCCAAATGCACCCTTCATGCTCGGCCATTGAGAGTGTGATATCGTTATCGAGTCCGTTTCCGGAGTTGAAGTGGCGGAAAAGGAGGGTTGGGGTCGAAAGGTCGGTGGAGAGTAATTGGTTCACGCCACCGCTTTCCGTGCATACGAAGAGACGGTGGTGGTTGTCTTCGAGTATATGCATGATGGCACTACTGCTCAGGCTTGAGGCTCTGTGTGCCTCTTTCCGATGTATATGGAAAGTCATTTGTGTCACGCTGCCATGGGTGGGAATGCGCCCAATGGCCAGTCCTTCAGTGGTGGCAGCGAGCAGGAACTCGTCGCGGGTAAGATGCAAATAGCGCACTTTGAGGTTGCGGGTGGAATGGATGGAGGCGAGTTTGCCATTCTGCAAGCAGAAGATGCCGTCGCCAAGGGTGGCTATCCAAAGACGTCCGCGGGTGTCTTGTTTGATATCGTAGACATGATTGGCCGTGGGGTTGCCATTTATCTTGGCCGGTTCGAAATGAGATATGGAGAAATGCCCATTATGCTCTTTCAGAGCAAACAGGCCGTCGGGTTTGCTGCCGAGCCAAATAGTGCCGTTGGCAGCTTGAAAGAGACAGTAAGTGGGATGCCCGAATGGGTGAGGAGATGGGGAGAGTGTACCGTTGGGAGTGAGATAGCCCAAAAGTCGATTGTCTTGGGTGAAAAGCCTTACCGTGCCTTGCCGGTCTTTTCCGGCCACCCAATAGCGATGGCGGTTGTCGAGCAAAAAGGCGCGTATGTGTTCTTTGAATGGTGAAGAGGGAAACGGTGTAACCGGCGAGTCGAAATAGGATGTTTTGAGCAGGAAGTTGTCGGCGATGAGCCATTTGGAGCCTTGTCGGTCGGTGAGTTCCATGCGCAGGCTGTCATTGTCATGTATTAGATGGGCCTGTCGGTGTGCATATTCGCTGTTGAGTCGGTGGTTTTCCGATTCGCTTACAGGACTAAAATGCCCTGAGTGTTGGGAGAAAAGATACCAATGGTCATCGGTCTTGCAAAAGATGTCGCCTTGTTTGTTTTCGCGTATGTCGCGAATGCGGTCGGTTTTCATATCGCAACCGTCTCCGGCTTGCGACTTGAAGGTGACCAGTTCGTAACCGTCAAAACGGTTGAGCCCGTTCCATGTGGCAAACCATAGAAATCCCCAACGGTCTTGAAGAGCCCGTGTGACATGCCATTGTTCCGGAATCCGATTTTCATCGTAGCGGGTGACACGGCTCAAGGGACGGGCTGAGAGTGACAGGCTCAACAACCCGAGGAGGAGAAAAATGGTTTGCCTCATGGTGTGGGGTGGCAGATGCCGCCTTACTTGGTTGCTGCCGGCGCGTCGGTGCGGTTGTCTACGTTATCACCCTCGGTGGGAGCCAACACTTCCTTGAAATTGTTGTAACCGTTTTGTATGAGGATGTTATACCACTGCAACAGCTTCTTGATGTCGCTGTCATGCACACGGTCGCGGTCGTAGTCGGGAAGCACTTCTGCGAAATAGGCGTGAAGCTCGGTGGCGGAAGCCTTCTTGTAGTTGAAAGCACTCTCTTGGCCGTTTTCTTTCTTGCCTACATTCTCAAGCACCTGCCACAAGGGGATGTCTTCTGCGTCGGTGTACATGGCTATATCGGCCAGACTGGTGACGCGGTCGCTGGCAAAAGCCGGCATACGCTTTTTGGTTTGGTCGAGAGATTCCACAATCAGGTTCATCTTGCCGCGTGAAACCAGACGATAGAGTCCGGGCTTACCGGCAATAGCTAAAATTGTTTCCATTGTTCTTGTTCTTTATTTATTGTATAGGGTTTGTCTTCTTGATAGGGAGGGGCGTAGTCGGCAAAGAAAGCAAGTTGGCGATCTGTGCTTCGAGGTCGGCATGTCCGTCGTTGACGATGACATAGTCGCTGCGCCTTGCCACCTCTTCCTGCGGTAGTTGGCTGTCTATCCAGGCGAGGGCTTTTTCGCGCGAGATGTGGTCGCGCAGCATGATGCGCTGCACGCGGACTTCGAGTGGAGCGGTGACACAGACCACCCTGTCGAAGTGAAGACGACGGTTGAAGCCGCTGTCAAAGAGGATGGCACTCTCAAGCCATTCATAGCCAGACCGTTCGAAGTCTTCGGCCACGGCCGGATGCACAATGTCGTTGACGGCCTGCTTGTTGGCCTCGCCCGCCAGCAGAAAGGTGGCCAGCACTTGTTTCTGCAACACCTTATTATTATACACTTCTTCTCCCACAAGCAGGCGAAGGGCCTGTTGCAATGCCGGATCGGTGTGCATCAAGTGTTTGGCTGCGGCATCGCAGTCGTAGACTTTAATGCCGTGTGCTTCTAACAGCCGGCATATATGGCTCTTGCCACTGCCTATACTACCGGTGATGGCTGTGCGAAAGAGAGAAGGGATGCTGTCGTTCATTTTTTGGCAGATGGGAGAGGACAAGGTTATTGTTGCTCTATGAGATAATCCACCCGATTCATCTCCAAATGTGCCTTGAGCACCGTAGGAGGTGTTTTGCGTAGCAGGAGCGAACACTTGTCGGAGGGGTGACTGGCGAAGTCATTGTAGTCGGCCACCACTTCGAAGTCGCTGTCTTTAATGCTGCGGAATAGGCTGGCTCCCACAATGAACTGCACGCGCACCTTGGCGGGAAAAGTACGCAGTGTTTTTCCATCGGGCATGTTGATGGCCTTGATGGGCACTTCTATGTTTTCCTCGGTGAGAATGTCGGGATAGAGGGCCATCTTCACCCGATCGGGCACCATCTTCACCCCTCTGATGGGTTTGAGACCCACCTCCTGCACCACGGTGTCTCCGAGATGGGAGATGTAGAACGGTTGGGTAGTGACATACTTGATGCTGTCGAGCAGATGCTCGTTGGCATAAATGGTTATCTGCCGGGGGAAAAACTGTGTGCGGGCCAGATAGTAGCTGTTGTCTGTCACCACCTTGCCCGACATGCGGATGGGCACTGTTTTGGAACGTCCGTAGTTGAAGAAAAACTCCATGTGGTCGGGTGTCACCTTGGTCAATTTCGACGAACCAAACAGTTGGGCCGTAATTTGCTTCACGATGTCGGTATGGGGGATGATTCCTTTTCCCGAGGCCTTGGCGTAGGAAGTGAATTTAAAGGACAGGGGGCGGAATTTCCGTCCCGTCAGATAAGTGACCAGTGTGAATCCCTTGTCGCGGATGGTGACATGTATGGTGTCATCGATGTCGCCCGTGATGACGACATTCTTGGGTACTCCCACCAATCGGGGCGTCACGGGATATTCATACTCGTAGGTCTCGTTGAGAGCCATGAGCAACCAGAATGTTCCACTCAGAAAGAGAAAGAACAAAAAAATCAGAAACTCCTTGTTCACAGAACTGAACAGGAAGTTCCTGACAAGGCGGTATATCCGCGACAGATTATTCATGTGTGTGCAACTTATGCTCTGCAGGCAATGGCTACAAAGTGGTTATTGCTGCTGTTGGGGAGCGCTTTTGAAAACACAGTTTTTCTCTACGGTGATGATCACACCACGGGCAATCTCCACCTCAACGGTATTTGTGTTGAGGTCTATGCTCTTGACCGTACCGTGTACACCGCCTTGTGTCACCACTTCCGTTCCGTTCTGTAACGAGTTTTGGAAATTGCGGATTTCCTTCTGGCGCTTCTGCTGCGGGCGCATCATGAAAAACCACATAATGGCAAAAATGGCGATCATCATAATGAGGAACGTCATGGAGCCTCCTCCTTGGGCTGCCTGAGCGGCAAGAAACATTGTTGTCATGTTTGTTTGTTGTATTTATTGTTGTTTTTTGTTATTTGTCGGTTGTGGATACGGTGTCATCTCCTTCCGGTCTATGCTCAACCTCTTTGCTTTCTTCCTCCTTCTTGACCGGAGTGATCTTTTCACCCTTAGGTTTTCTTTCGGGCACCGGCTTGAGCATTTTTCCATTTTTGGCCAGGAAACGGGCAATGTTGTCCAACATCCCATTGATGTAGCCACCGCTGCGCGGGGTGCTGTAAACCTTGGCGAGGTTCACGTATTCATTGATGGTCACACTGACAGGGATGCCCGGGAACGTGAGCATTTCGGCAATGGCGATCTGCATGATCACCACATCCATATAAGCCAAACGTGAAAAGTCCCAGTTGCGACTCGCATCGCTCATGTAGCGCTGATATTGGTCGGCATTGAGGATGGTGGCACGAAACAGTTTGCGGGCAAACTCGCGGTCTTCCTCATCTTTATATTCCGGCAGCAATTCTTGATTGCTCTTGTTGGCCGGGTCGAAGCGCTTGATGGTTTTCACTACAAACGTGTCTACCACTTCTTTGTCGTCGTTCCAGTAGAGACTCTTCTCCTCAAGCACGGCATTCAGCTCGTCGTTGTCTTCTATGAGCTGGCGGTATATCTTGCGCCACACTTCACGGTCGGCATCGTAACTGTCGGTTGTGTCGGCCATGTAGTCGATGTAGATTTGGCTCTGCTCTATCTGGGTGAGTAGTTTGCGTACATATTCTATGTCATCTTTCCAAGTCTGCTTCTGGTTTTCCATAAACTCGCAGAGCATCTTGTTCTCTTCGAGTTGGACGGCAAATTTGTTGTAGGCAAACTTGGCTGAAGGTGGTTCCGTGCCTTCACGCTGCGCACGGGTGGTGGCCACTTCCACCTTGTGACGTGCCTCTTGTGTCAGAGCTACGATGAGGCCTAACAAATAATTATAGAGATCATAGGCCTTGGAAAGGCTAAAAAGCAGCTCTTTCTCGGCATTATCCATATTTTTGTTGCCGTTTTGATAGTATGCGTAGGTTAACTGGACTATCTTAATTCTTATCAACTCCCGATTTATCATTCTCTAACAATATTGGTTTGATTATAAAAAAATGTGTATATACTTACGATGCAAAGATAGAAAAAAAACACTTATCGTGCAAACAAAACGCTTTTTTTCTATGTTTTTTTATACATTTGTTGGACAACTCATGGAAAAAGTGTACCTTTGCACCGCTTTTCGAATAGAGAGTGGCGGGCTGCCGCATCTCTGTGTGATGGCGAATTAATAAATACAATTTAATTTAGAGTAACACATTATGAAAGAGATCAACGTAACAGGTCAGAAGCGTACAGACCTTGGTAAGAAAGCTTCTAAACTCCTTCGCAAAGAGGGAATGGTGCCTTGCAACCTCTATGGTGAGGCCAAGAAGGACGGTAAGCCCGTGGCACTGTCTTTCGCATCGCCCATGAGCGAACTCCGCAAGATTGTTTACACACCTCATATCTATGTTATCAATCTCATTATCGACGGTGAGAGCCACACGGCCATCATGAAGGAATTGCAGTTCGATCCCGTTACCGATGCTGTGATACACATCGATTTCCTTGAGGTGAACGACCAGAAACCTATCACTATCGGCATTCCCGTTAAACTCGTGGGTTTGGCACAGGGTGTGCGTGACGGTGGTCGCATGAACCTTTCGATCCGCAAGATCAACGTGACGGCTCCTTATCAGCAGATTCCCGAGCATCTTGATATAGACGTTACCGCTCTGAAGATCGGTAAGAGCATCAAGGTGGGCGAGCTCTCTTTCGAGGGTCTTGATATTGCCACAAGCAAGGAGGTTGTGGTTTGCTCTATCAAGATGACTCGTGCTGCACAGTTGGCCGCACAGCAGACCACTGAAGAGACTGCCGAGTAAAGACTATAACGGAGGGTGCTTCCCGGCCCCTCTCTTTTAGCACTTTGATAAATGGATAAATATTTGATTTGTGGACTTGGCAACCCGGGTGATGAATATGCGGGGACAAGACACAATACAGGTTTTATGGTATTGGACGCTTTTGCTAAGGCGTCCAATATTTGTTTTGAGGACAAGCGTTATGGATTTGTGGCAGAGACCTCCATCAAGGGACGGAAAGTATTCTTGTTGAAGCCTACCACGTTTATGAATCTCAGTGGCAATGCCGTGCGCTATTGGCTCAACAAGGAGAATATAGACGAGAGTCGGTTGCTTGTTGTCAGTGATGACGTGGCTCTTCCGCTCGGAGCGTTCCGGCTGAAAGGGAGCGGTAGCAATGGTGGGCACAACGGATTGGGGCATATCCAACAGATGATAGGCCCCGATTATGCTCGTCTGCGCATGGGCGTCGGCAACGACTATCCGCGTGGCGGTCAGATAGACTGGGTGTTGGGCCACTATTCCGAGGACGAGAAGAAGGAGTTGCAACCCGCTGTCGACACTGCGGTCGACATCATAAAGAGCTTTGTTTTGGCCGGCATTGATATCACGATGAACCAATATAACAAATTAGGTAAGAAATGAACGATGTAGCACGTGTCGACAAATGGCTTTGGGCCGCTCGCATCTATAAAACCCGTTCGTTGGCCGCTGATGCCTGCAAGAACAGCCGTGTCACCATCAACGGTGTCAATGTGAAACCTTCACATACTATTAAGGTGGGTGAGGTGATTAGCGTGAAGAAGTCTCCTGTGGTCTATTCTTTCCGTGTGCTCAAGTGCATAGAGCAGCGGGTAGGTGCCAAGCTGCTCCCCGAGGTCTATGAAAATGTCACCGATCCGAAGCAATACGAGTTGTTGGAAATGAGCCGTATCAGTGGTTTCGTCGACCGTGCCCGTGGAACGGGACGGCCCACCAAGAAAGAACGGCGTGCTCTCGATGCCTTTGTCGATCCTGCCATGTTCGGTTTTGAAGAGTTCGATGAGGAGTAGATGGTTGGCTAGGGTAAGTGTTTTTCATCGGAAAAATGGATATATGGTTATGGCAGGAAATAAAAAGAAATTAGCCGTTTTCGTTTCCGGAACAGGTACCAACTGCGAGAATATCATCCGATATTTCCGTCGCAGCGAAAGGGGAGAGGTAGCCCTTGTACTTTCCACCACGACCGGATGTTTGGCATTGGAGAAAGCGCAGCGGCTCGGAGTACCCACAATGTTCATGTCGCGGGAAGATTTTCGGTCAGGAAATCGGCTTCTGCCGGTGATGGATAGTTTTAAAATCGACTTCATTGTGTTGGCGGGTTTCCTTCAGCTCGTACCTGACTTTCTTCTCGGACGGTTCGATCATGCCATCATCAATATCCATCCGGCACTCTTGCCTAAGTTTGGCGGAAAGGGGATGTATGGCCACCATGTGCATGAAGCTGTCAAGGCGGCAGGGGAGACCGAAACTGGGATGACCGTACATTGGGTGACGAAAGATTATGATGCAGGTGAAATCATTGCCCAATTCCGTGTGCCTGTTTACCCCGAAGACACCCCCGATGACATTGCCTATCGTGAGCATCTGCTCGAAATGGAACATTTCCCCAAAGTCATAGAAGGACTTTTAGGCGATTTGCACCTATAGAAACTTACTTGGCCGATAGTCGCCCATTAGTTGAAGGCCCGGGAAAAAGCATCTCCATTGATACTTTTTTCCGGGCCTTTGTTGATAGGAATATCATTGGCGAGTTCTATTTAAAGATCTCTTCCAGTTTCTTTTGCAGGTTTTCGCCCCTCAAGTCCATAGCTATGATTTTGCCCTGTGGGTCTACGAGCACGTTGCTGGGGATGGAGTTTACTCCGTATTCGTCGTGTGCAGCAGTCTTCCAACCTTTCAAGTCACTCATTTGCGGCCACGACATACCGAGATCCACCACAGCCTGTTTCCACGCATCGGCCTTGCTGTCGAAGCTCACACCCACAATCTCGAATCCTTTGTCGCGGAAGCGTTTGTAGGCTGTCACCACATTGGGCATTTCTTGACGGCAGGGGCCGCACCAACTTGCCCAGAAGTCTACAAGTACGTATTTCCCTTTGCCTACCCACTGTGACAGCTTGACCGGTGAACCGTTAAGGTTCTTCATGCTCAAATCTTTGAACATGATGCCCGGGGCGCGCTTTGAGATGGAGTTGTAGTAGGCCTTCACACTGGCAAATGCCGGATCATTGTAGTAGCCCGTGTTGGGATCCATGAGTTCCTTGAGCTGGTCGAAGTCCAGACTGTAAATAGCCTGACCGATGTATTTGGCAGGGATGGCCGTCTGCTTGAAGTCGTGTGCAATGTCGAGCACCACTTTGGTCATTCCGGCTTCAATCATTCCGGCCTTGGCCTCAATATCGGCTTTCTGTGCATCGGTGGTTCCTGCTGCCTGATAAGCCTCTACCAGTTTTCCGTATTCCTTTTGCAGTGAATCCATTCTTTGCTCATATACCTTGATGTTAGCGGTGTTTGGCTGTGTTGCCTTTTCCGTTTTAGGTTGCTGGCCGCATGCCGTAATCGAAGGCAATGCAATCAACATGAAGATAAGTAACTTTTTCATTTCTCTTTCATCATTAAATTTTTGTTCAATGCAAAAATACAAATAAATCTCCTATCACCGATTCTTTTAAAGACTTTTTATTCTTTGTTATAAAAGTTACAAATTGAGTTACTCCTTATTGGTACAAAAACTTTTTCTCTCTTTTTCCTGTCTTGCTGTCATTTGCCATTGTAACAATCTGTCTATGAGTGAGTTGATGGCTGACAGGAAATTAAGATAATGACAGCAAATTGCTGTCATTGCGATTTTAGCTTTTGCCGCTCTGAGTCATTTGAAAGGACTGGTATGAATGAAAAGAGGCGCAAGACTTGCCTTGCAGCAAACCTTGCGCCCAATCTGAATTGATGTGAAACGATTTTCTTTCTTGTGAAAGCCAATGCTTATCCACGTTGGAATTTTATGTATTGTCCAATTATTAATTAATGTTCGGGAGGAGGAATTTCCTGCCCCCAATCATTGGGAAGTATTTTTGCAACTGATGGTGATGCAACAGATTTGTGCATCACTATCAGTTATTAGTTTACTCTGCGGTCCACAGCCGGAGACCTTTATAACGGTTGAGTCCGCCATATACTTCTGCATAGCCCGGATGGCCATTAATGGGATAGAAATAGAGATAGTATGCACCTCTGGTGGCTGCGCTGGGATTCCCATTCATCGGGGTGGGGGTAGATGTCCAATAGGCACCATAATCTCCGATACCGGAAAAAGACCCGTTGTCATACCCTCCCAAAGCCGGAAGATAGAAATATTCATTGATGTGAGATGGACGACCGGTAGGAACCTGGTTGTTAGTATAATAACAGGATTTATCTTTAGACGTATAATCCGTGCCATTGACAGAATGGGAAGGACTATAATCGTTGATATAAGCCTGTTTCTTAAACCACATTCCACCAGTATAGATATATCCCATAGCCGTCCAAAGTTCTTCTTTATCCCAATGAGGATCGCCTTTCATGACATACCAAGAGCATTCGTTCGCATTCGGACAGTCTGCGCAACTGCGATAAGCTTTGGCGGGGAATGCCCGTTCGTTGTACCAACGATCGTCATTGACTCCGTGTGGAAAACTTGCGTGCTGACCTCTATCGATGGTAGGTTGGTCTTTCTCATGCCCTTTCCAATAGTCTTGGCCCACCTTAGCATCCCACATATAGTATTTGGAACTATAGTCCTGTGGATTCAGATTGGCCGTGATGTCATATATTATACCGGGCTCGCAATTGATGTTAATAGTCTTGGTTACAGTACCTTCAATGGGAGGAGTGCCTGAGATATTTCCAAACGGAATATCCTGTTTGTTGCGGAGCCAATAGCGTATGGTCAAGGCGTGCTGGCCCGGAGCGATGACGATATAAGAACCGTTTACAGAAAGGTCGGCTTTTTCGTTGGTGATGGGGAAGCCGTCACTGCCACCCGTAGTAAGTGTGATGGTTTTTGAAGCACTGGACTTGGGGGAAGGGGAAAGTTTCCCGTTAGAGAAATCGTAGGTGCCGGCAATGTCATCTTCGGAAGTGACTTCAATCTTGATCAGCTTGCTGTGTTTGACATAATTGTTTAATGTCCGTGGTTGGAAGCAAAGATAGGAAGCTCGGTGTTGGAGATGGAATTTTAACTGGTTGCCGCTGCCTGAAGCTGTGCCGGTTCCGCAGTCGCCTGATACGCCGGCGTGACTGAAGTCGTTAGGGGTTGACTGCGTTTGATTGGCGGCAATGGTCACTTCAGTGCCTGATGTGCTGTTGGCACCGGTGTAATGTATTTCGCAGCCACTATTGAAAGAACCGGCAATGGAGAACGTGCCGCGCGTGTTGTCTCCATTGAATACGCCTTCTTGGCTCTCTGTCCAACGCCCGTAGTTATCTTTTGCCCAAATCTTGTCACCTGTAGACCAATAGGGGGTTGCCCCATTTCCAATAGAATGGGTAAGGGATGTGCGGGTAGCAGGAGAGTTGGCACGTGTTGGCTGCACACTCTCACCTATGAAAGTCACGTTGTTGGCAGTGGCTTTTCCACTGCCTTGTTTTTCTCCCTGCACAGCGTCGTCACCGGCGCAACCAGCCAGTGCGACAGCTGTGAGCAGAATAGTCGTCTTGAAGAATAACTTACTTGTTTTCATGCCGTTTTATTTTTTTATTTGTATATATTCAATCTTCCCAGGCATTTGTGTGCCGAGGTTTAGTTTTTTCTTCTTCTTCGTCAAAGAAAAAGCCCTGTTTGGCATCGCCGTATGTGCCGCCCTGTCCGATGTGTACGTGATCTCCGCTGGCATCTGTCAACAGACTCTCAACTTCTACATAGATGTTTTCTACCGTGGGGCAGATATATGCCCGCTTCTCTAATTTGGCTTGATTCATTTCTAACATGTTTTAATGAGTAAATTGAATAATTTTTTATATACCTTTGAGTATTCTTATCGAAAAAGACATAAAATGAGGAACAAAGGATACTCTTGTGAACCTTTTGTTCATAGGAATAGCGATGCGTTGTGCGCGCACGAAAAGATCTTTGGAAAAAGGTAGAGGTGTTAATGGTATGTGTTAGCAAATTATTTGAACTAACCCAATACAAAGCATTGAAAGAAGCGAAGAGATTAAAGTTTCTTCGTCTCCCACACGCACCTTCACTTGTCCTGTAAAGATAACGTCGAGTATCACTGTTATTTGTTAATGTCACGTCGTCGTCTTGTTATTATGCGTCTGCAAAAGTACGTGATTTTTTTGGATTTAGCAAGCAAAAAATGAAAAAGTTGCAGTTTTAAAGATTTAAGCACTCGAAAAGGCGGGTTGTTTTTAAGTGGTGGGATGCTTCCTTGACAAGTCGGACAATTCTTAGGAGAGATGCTTGTGTATCTCAAGAAAAATTGCGAATATTGCAAATCAGTAGCGTAAAGGAGAATTTAGTAGATGGGATTTAGAATACAGAAAAGTTTGATTTATAAGTATGTCTCGTACAGATTTAAAAGGGAGTGTTTAAATGAGCCGTCTCTCGGCTGTATGAGTCCAAGCGAAAAAGAAGGGCTTTGTGTGGCTGTCGCAAAGAAAACTTCATGGGTATTTCTTGTTTTTGGGGCTGTATATTGCTGTGCTGTCTTTTGGTTCACCCATTATCTATGGATGTTTCAAGAACAAAGCACCTTTGCCAAGTGGCTTGTAGATACCTTACAGTCGGCCAATGATATCATTCAAGGTGATTGGGGATATGGAATGATGGGAAAAAGAGACATTGTCTTTCGGGTCTTTTTTACGCTTTTTCCGGTAATTCTCATGATGGTGATCCCTTTGGTCGCATTTATGATGGTAACAGCAAATTTGCTCATACGCCAGATGGTAGATAGAGAAAAAGAATAGTCGATCGCTATATTTATATTTAAGGTGTGTGCCCGAAAAACAATCAATAATCGCTCCGGATAGCGTTAATCTTCCGGTTTATTGCATTTATTACAGCGATTTTTTGTAATTTTGCAGCCCCGATTATAAAGCGTGGGTGATTTTCCCGGTCCTGTTTTTGCAGGCTGCGGAGGTTTCCGTGAAGGCTTTGCGGGTCATTTGAGTGCTTGGTAAACCTCGTTAAAAACAAGAAACATGACAAAAGAAACTAAACAGGTGAGCGTGCTGTTCATGCTTTTCAGCATTCTCTTTTGCGTTTGCCTCATTGCAGCTAACGTGCTCGAAACAAAGCAAATTCAGGTAGGAGCTTTCTCCTTTGGTCGTCTGGTGTTCCCCGCCATCTCGCTGACGGGCGGACTCATTGTCTTTCCCGTGAGCTACATCATCAACGACTGTGTGTGCGAAGTGTGGGGCTATGGCAAAGCGCGCCTGTTGATATGGCTCGGTTTTGCGATGAACTTCTTCTTCGTGGCCGTGGGAGCCTTGTGCGACTGGATTCCCGGGGCTGCCTATTGGGACAACGATGCCGGTTTCCATGCCGTCTTCGGATTGGCTCCGCGCATCGCCGCCGCTTCTTTCGTGGCCTTCCTTTGCGGGTCGTTCATGAATGCCTATGTGATGAGCCGCATGAAGATTGCTTCCCAAGGGCGCAATTTCTCTGCCCGCGCCATTCTCAGCACGGTGGCCGGAGAGGGCATCGATTCGGTGATATTCTTCCCGTTGGCACTTGGCGGGGTGGTGCCGGCTGACGAACTGCCTAAGCTCATGCTGTGGCAAGTGGTGCTCAAGACGGTATATGAAATCATCGTATTGCCCGTCACCATCCGGGTGGTGCATGCCGTCAAGGCCCATGAGGGCGAAGATGTCTACGACAACGGTGTCAATTATAATGTGATGAGGATATTCAGTATATGATGAGAAGAGGAGTTAAAGGGAGTTAAGACAAATGTTTCATCGCTTATAAATCATCTTTGAAATAGCAATAAAGCACTTGTCTTAACTCCCTTTAACTCCTAAAAGAACAGTCCCTAAAAATTACTCCTAAAATAAATAATATGTCCAGAAACGAAGAGGGCCTGCAGGCCTTGGGAAAGAAAACAAAATACCGGAGCGACTATGCTCCTGAGGTGTTGGAAACATTCGTCAACAAACATCCCGACAATGACTATTGGGTGAGGTTCAACTGTCCGGAGTTCACCTCCTTGTGTCCCATCACGGGCCAACCCGACTTTGCCGAGATACGCATCAGTTACATCCCCGATGTGAAGATGGTGGAGAGCAAGAGTCTCAAACTCTATCTCTTCTCCTTCCGCAACCACGGTGACTTCCACGAAGACTGCGTGAACAAGATCATGAAAGACCTCATCGCCCTTATGGATCCAAAATATATTGAGGTGACAGGCCTGTTCACGCCCCGTGGCGGCATCAGCATCTATCCCTTTGCCAACTACGGCCGACCGGGCACGCGGTATGAGCAGATGGCCCATGAGCGGTTTTTGCGCCACGACATGTAGGCCGACGATTTTGTCAAACTATATGTCGCTTTTCGGCCTCTGTGCTTGCGATATTCTCGATGGACGTGCAGTTGGTCGTAAATAAGCGAATTTTGGCGATGCCATTAAAGTGCTGGTGGTCAGCAAGTTGAATTTTATTAACACCTTTTTGTGCTCTGAAAAGAACGCAAAAGCGGCCGAACGGGCCTGCAAAACAGTTAC